>Ga0172371_10001730_pt1 | contig 34753 bp, 28 predicted proteins | sample Lak12m_FD_114543 | JGI IMG/M metagenome (GOLD analysis project Ga0172371, IMG submission 114543) | Freshwater microbial communities from Kabuno Bay, South-Kivu, Congo - kab_022012_12m | ecosystem: Environmental > Aquatic > Freshwater > Lake | place: Democratic Republic of the Congo: South-Kivu...
ACTTAAAACTCAAACTTTTAAAACTTATTACGAATGAAACACTTAGAAACGATTTGGCAAACTCCGGATTTGAACGCGTAATGCAAAACTACACCCATGAAGCAATAGCCAAACAAACTTATGAGTTTTGGAATACACTAAGTAGCTTTTAAGGAATTCTCATGTCTAAAGCCTTTGACCAGTTCATACATGTATGTAAACAAATCAAACCGATTCTACAGGAAATCATAGACAACGGAGGCACTCCGTACATGGTTGGAGGAACTGTCAGAGATATTATTTTAGACAAACCTTTAAAAGATGCTGATATAGAAGTTCACGGTATAAGCATCGAATCACTTGAACAAATTTTTAAAAAATTTGGACCCGTAAGATTGGTTGGCGTGCAATTTGGTGTACTGCGCATTGACGGATTGGACATCGATTGGTCCATTCCTCGTCGCGACAGCAAGGGGCGCAAACCTACGGTTGAATTCGATCCCACAATGACAATCGAACTTGCATGTAAACGACGAGATATCACAATGAATGCAATGGCAATTGATTTAAAATTTGTCTGCAAAAATTTCGAACAACTGGAAACAATATTCACCTCGAATACTACATCTTTAGATATCCAGAGAACACTTCAAATAATTGACCCTTACGGCGGATTAGACGACATAAAAAACAAAAGACTTCGCGCTGTCGATAATAAACTTTTTACCGAAGATCCTTTGAGATTTTTTAGAGTCATGCATTTTATTGGTCGATTTGAAATGGAACCCGATGCAGAGCTAAATGACATCTGCAAAAAAATGTCCCTGGCTGATAGCGAAACAGGACGACCTTTGGCCAAAGAAAGAATCTATGAAGAAATTCGTAAACTTTTTTTAAAATCGCAAAGACCATCCAAGGGATTTCGTTGGCTTGAAAAACTTGGTCGTCTTAATGAAATATTTCCAGAGATTTTTGATTTAACACAAACACCGCAGCGGCCAGATAGACATCCAGAGGGAAACGTCTTTGAACATTCTATGCAAGCGCTTGACGCGGCAGCACAATTAGAAACATATCAAAACGAAGAAGAAAAATTTTTAATCACACTCGCATCGTTATGTCATGATTTTGGAAAGCCTTCAACAACAGATGAAGCTCTTTCTTGCAAGGGACATGCAAACGCAGGCGTCGGAATTTCAAAACAATTTTTGAAACGATTGATGGATAATTCAAAAATAATAAATGGCGTTTGCAAACTGGTAAAATATCACACCATTCCGTACGAATTTATAAAAATTAAAGCATCAATAAAATCATACAAAAAAATGGCATTAAAGCTTTCACCAGAAGCGAATTTGAAACAGCTTGCACTTGTTGCACAAACCGACCGCCAAGGGCGAAACGACAAGTCTTGCGAGCCTCTTAAAATTATTGATGATGATTTGCTGGAATTTGTTCAAACAGCCGAAAAAGCCCAGATTTTGTTTGAGCCCGAAAAGCCGGTGCTACTCGGTCGTAACTTACTCGATGATGTAAAGCCTGGTAAAAAAATGGGCGAGCTTTTGAAAAAAGCATACGAAATCCAAATTGAGGAAGGAATAACCGATTGGCAAATTCTCAAGCAAAGAGTTCTTAAAGCCTAAAAAAATAGAACTTTTATTTATAGATCGCCATCAAAAATATTTTTTTGATCCGAACTTGGCTCTGCGATTTTTTTCAAAACAAATCGCATTATGCTCTCAGCGTGCTTAATTGCAGACGTCGCATCATTCAACGAGGGAATTTCAAATTCAGTAGGATATCTAAATTTAAATGAAAACGGATTTATAAAATCAGCATCCTCAAATTTTTTACGAAATTCCTGATCAAAAGACATACACAATTCAAGCAATTTTATTAAATCATGCGTTTTAACAACTTGATAATTTTTAAAAACCAAATAAGCCTTTAACATTTTTTCTGCAGATTGCTGGCTATGATAAACCGACGCAGATAACAACTCCAGAGGGACCAAAACCTTCGCAGCGCGTAAATCATCTTTTGCAATTTTTATCCACCTATCATGCTCTTGTATAAAGCAACATCCCATCATTTTTTATCTTATGACATAATGTTGTGACATTACGCGAGTTTTTTTCAAACTCCTCTTTTGTATAAACTATCATATCCTTTGATATACCAAGACCGAACAAAGCTCGCTGTCCCGGCCGGATACGATCAAAAGACCGTTCATCAGATTTCGCAACAACTATCAACAAATCTAAATCACTATCTTCGGTTGGACTACCCCATGCATAAGAACCAAAAAGATAAATCGCAACTGGATCATATGTTTTGATCAACCGATTTTTAACTTCTTCTATAACTTCTTTGCTTATCATAATTTAATACCCATATTCAATCCAAATTAGACCAACCTCGTTTGCAACTTTTGTTAAACATAAACACAAAAAAGCAAATAGCAACACCTATAAAAGCAATGTTCAAAAACAAGCTCTGTAAAATCACGTTCATTGGAAGTAAACCGGTCGTAACAAATGTACGCAAACCCTCAAACGAATAAGTCATAGGAAAAGATTTAGCAATAACTTGCATCCAATAAGGCAGCACTTCGACTGGATAGACAAATGATGAAATTGGTGCAAATAACCAAACAAGGCTCCATGCAATCGTTTCAATTTTATGTCCCCAATAAATCAAAAGGCCTGCGCCTAAAAAACCAATTGACCAACCAGACAAAAGCAAAAGGAAACTGATTGGCAAAAGCCCCAAACCTAATGTCAAAATATTTACATCAAAGAACATATATACTATCCAGGCGCTGAACAAAAATGTCCAAATGGCCTTGATAAATCCAAGGATCATAACTGAAGTAATCCACTCAGCCAGAGTTAAAGGCGATGAGAACAAACTTACAAGCCTTTGACTCCAGATCTCTTCAACCACGGTTATGGTAATTGAATAGCAGGGTCTCATTATCAGCTGCCACATAACAAGTGCAGCCAAAGTTGCTACCTTAAAACTTTCAGCACCAAGATTTTGCTTTTGCAACCATACACCAGCAAATCCCCACAACAAAATATCAATTATCGGCCAAAAAAATGCTTCGGCTATACGGCTAGCACTACGAGGCTCACTGTACAATGAACGAAGGACCAAGGCCCAAATTCTATATAACATCATATCGTCTACCTACCAATTCGGCTTTGTTTTGCCATATGTAAAAAATAATTTTCCAACGTTGGTTTTGCGACTGCAATCTCAGAATATGAAACACCTTCAAGCGCAAGGCCAGAAAGCAATTCTGCAATCCGATGTTCATCAACTTCAATCTCAATGCAACGCTCAACGATTTTATATTTCAAATTCATCTGTTCTACAAATGCAATTGTTTTTCTAAGACCAGACCCAACAACCAACTGAACCTTTGTCATGGATACACTTGCAGCCAAATTCTCAGGCTTATCACTTGCAATAATTTTACCCTTTTGTAAAACCAAAACCCTGTTGCATACATACGCAACTTCATCCATGTTATGCGATGTAAACAACACGGACAAACCATATTCACGCTGTTGTTGTAAAATAAACTCTCTGATTTGGTGAGCAATATCAGGATCAAGAGATGCTGTTGGCTCATCAAGTAATGCGATCTTGGGATATGTTAAAAAAGCCTTAGCCAGCATAACACGAGTTCGCTGCCCTGCAGAAAGGCCTGAAAATAATTTATTGCGAATAACCCACATATCAAAAAATTTCAGAAATTTTTCAATTCTAGCTTTTAAATCTGCACCGCCAACATCATAAATCCGCCCCTGGATATAAAGATTTTCATAAATTGTTAGATCTGACGGAAGATTTACATAGGTACTTGCAAATGAAACCTGTTGCAAAATTTCTGACCTATTTTTAAAAAAGTCTTTACCAAAATATTCAATCTGACCTGATGTATGAGTTAATATTCCGAGTAACATTTGAATTGTTGTCGTTTTGCCAGCACCGTTTGAACCAAGAAGGCCCAAAATTTCTCCTGCATGCAATTCAAATGATATTTTATCAACTGCAACAAACGGATTGGCTTTTTTCATTCGCATCAAATTAAATGATTCGAATTTTTTGGTAAGATCTTTAACAACTAAATACATATATCCCCTTACCTTTTACTTAAGTAACTGAGCAGCACTCTGTTGCTGTTGCATAACTTTAGTTTCCATATTTAAAACCCTTGTTTGAATGTTTTGAATCAAAGAATCAAGATTTGCTAAACCTGACAAAACTGATGCTTTAGATTTTAGGTCACGCAAAACTAAATCAAATGTCTTTAATTCATCTAACGTCATTTTTTCTCGATCAGTACCAAGATTAGTGATTGCATCAACCAAAGATATTTTTTCATATGAATCGGTAGAATTTGCCACAAATTTTATAGCTTCACTTAAAACTTCCATCTTTTTAACATAATCTTTTAATGAATTTGCTTTTACTACATTTATCAAAACATTCAAAGAGTCTAGCCAATTATCTTTAACTAAATTTTTATCCTTTGAAATGCTACTTATCTTGATAATTAAATCAGACAAGTTACGTAGTTGCTCTTCGCTAAAATTTTTTCGATTGGAATATAAGTCTCTTATTTTATTCGCAACCAAGTTAATAAGACTTTTGGGTTTGTTTTCAGATTTTTCCTTTTCCGGAATATCACTCTTTTCTAGCAAACTTAAAGCATCAGCACAAATACCCCAAAGTTTCGTGCTATCATTTTCCTCTTTTAATTTAGTTTTTAACTCATCCAAGTCTATCTTTTTACCAGAGGAATCTTCAGTAGTTTTATTATATTCAACTGGTCTTGCAGTGGAATCTTCGCGCTTTACAGACATATTGTCACCACTTGCGGACTTGGCTTGTAGAGCTTTTAATTTTTTTGAAAAAATGTCTAACTGATCTTCAATCCATTTTTTTTGATTTTTAGCAAACACAAATTGATTATCAAAACCATCTCTAAATAAACTAATAAGCTTATTGATTTCGTCAATATTCATTTCACTACTTGTTTTAGCAAAAGTCGAAAAAGCCTCTTTAAATATTGCTTTTTCATCACTGCTTAAACCAGCAGAAGTCTGCCTTAAAACATCTTTAACAGCAATAATACGCTCACTCAAACTTGTCTTGGCCAAAGCTACATCCAACTTAGATGGAATCGACTCATTTTGATTTGTTGCAACAGTTGTGGTTTGAGTTGTTGCAGCGGTTGTAACATCAACAGAAGTTGATGCTGTATTTTTATTATCTTTAGAATCCACGGGCTTTACATCTGAAACAGTTCCAACAATTGAAACCGCTTGCGGTGTGACTTGAGATTTATATTCTTCTCGCTTAGAAACAGTTGGCGATTGAACCACTGGCGCTGGACCAGAAGCACCACCTCTTCTTCTAGAACTAGAAGAACTTTCTTCAGCTTTTTTTTCGCTACTTGAAGCAGCACCTACTTGAGCTTGCCGACCCCTTTCAGGCTGAGAAACATTTGCATCTGCTGATTTTGCTAACAAAGCGGTGGCATTACTCTGTAAGGTTTTAACCGCATTTTTAAATTCGTCTGTAACAAGCTTGCTAATCAAAACGAGGTTTAGCAAGTCGTTAAAACCATTTGCTTTTGTAATTAAATCCTTTTGATCTTTAGATTGTTTTGTTTTTATATTTTCAAACAAACCATTAAAATCCGCAACAAATTCTTGAATGAATTTATTTAAAACATTAGGTGCAATTTCCTTTGCAAGGCTACAATAACCTGCAATTTTTTCTGTGATATTCGTTAAGCCTATTTTCCTTAAAGCTTCAAGTTTACTAAAGAAAGCTTCTGACTGGTTAATTTTTTGCGCAACGTCTTTTTCGCATTTTGGAAACGTTTTTTCTATAAATTCAATAATTATTGGACTATCTTTGGATTGCGATTTAGCCACGGCATTTTTAATTTTTTGAGACATGTTTGAATTAAAATCGTTTATTTGTGTTTTTAACAACTTAAGAATCGCGAGCGTCATATTTGAATCATTCAAACCCTGATCGACTAATTTTTTAAATCGTGTAAAAAGCTCTTTAATAACAGCCTGATTCTCGGCCGAAGAAAAATCGGGTACCGCTAAAGCCACTGATTTTATAGCCTCCATTGATATCGAAGTTTTAGTTCGCTCAGACAAAACTTCACTGTAAGCTTTTGACGCCTTATCAGTTTCATCAATTAAAAGTTTTATGGCTACTGGAGCTAAGCAAACAAGCCCATTGAAAAAAATGGTTGATAAAAAAACGATGCTTACTACTTTTTTACAATATCTTTTAAGATGCATACAAATCCCCTTTTAAAGAATTTTAAGAACCCTCGGTAATGTTATTATCCAATGAACTTAGTATCGCCGAAGCCTTTTGCATAAGCTCATCTTTTTTATTTTGACTTAAATCTTTTGCTTGTAAATAAGATTTGATTATTGTATCAAAATCCATATCCACAGACATAACCAATCTTTTTTCTTTAACCAAGGGCTTGTGTACTGGAATAATTCCAATAACACAAAATGCATCTAAACTAGCACGGTTGACTGCAAATAAATCAACTTTATCCGTCATACCATCACTAATGTGGTAAACAATTTTTACAATTGCACCATGAAGATCATATTTGTTTAATTCGCTTAAAATTTGCTCTGTCTGATCCTGACCCTTTTGCAAAAAGACTTCAATTTGAAGCATGGGCCTGGTATTAAGCTTTATAAAATCGTAGTGGCATTTTTTTTGACCTTGGCAGACATCTATCTTAACATCGCAAAAACCTTTGTCCTCTTTGCGTTCACCAAAATCAACACGCTCGACGGATCCAGGATAAACAACAGAAGGAGAATGTCCTTTATTTAAATCTTGATACCTATGCAAATGCCCCAATGCAACATAATCAAATTGAGGCAAAGCAAGTTGTGATGGTAAAAAAACTGGATCGTTTCCCAAGATTGAAGCCTTCTCTGAACCGGAAAAAATCCCCGTACTTACAGTTAAATGAGCTGCAAGAACTGATGGGATTTTTTCATCAACCTGTGTGGCAAAGTTTGAAATAATTTGCCCAACTTTTTCAGAGATACATGATGTTAATTCTGTATTACTTTTGAATCTGTGCGCATCTTGAGCTATGAGATTATTTCGTGTGGGCCATGGTATTCCCGCAATTTGCACAGGACCTGATTTTGTTTCGATCGTTTTTATTTCGGGCTTTGAGAAGACATGAAAACCATCAAGCGGCAAATAATCAAATACATCCAATGAATTCGATTTTCCAAAACTCAATGGATGATCATGATTACCAACAATAACAACCACAGGAATTTTGGCTGCCTGCAAACGCAAAAATAAAGTCACAAGCATTCGTTGCTGTGTTGGAGTTGGATAGGCTGTCTTGTACGCATCGCCACAAAACAAAAAGAAATCTACATTTTGTGTTATTGCAAGATCTATGCAATGTTCCAGGCTAATTTTAAAATCCCAAAGCCGGGAGTGTATCCCGGTTTTGGGATCAATTTTTCCATAATTTTCAACGCCAAAATGAATATCGGCTGTATGAAAAAAACGAATCATAAAGTTTCTTTAACTTTTGCCCCTGTTTTGGTTGCACCTTGAAAGTTAACTTTTGATTTGGTGTACTCTTCTGGAGCTAAAGTAATATTGCGACGACCAAGTTCTTCACACTCATCACCTTGACGCAATTTTGTAGCATACCCATCTTTGTTAACTTGTTTTGCACGTCCAATGGCAAGGCACTCTGCAGGAACATCTTGATTTATGGTAGAACCCCCAGCTGTATAAGCCCCTTTACCAATTTTAACAGGAGCAATCAAAGTTGCGTTACTACCGATAAAAGCATCGTCTTCAATAATCGTTTTGTTTTTGCTGATACCGTCATAATTACAGACTATTGTACCGGCGCCAATATTTACATTTTTACCTACTGTAGAATCGCCTACATAAGACAAATGCTTGGTCTTTGTAGAATCTCCAAGCTGAGAGTTTTTAACTTCTACAAAATTTCCGATGGTGACATCGTTACCAATTGCAACATTATCTCTAAGGCGCGCAAAAGGCCCAACGTGAACATTGGTTCCAATATTGCTATTTTGAATAACAGAGTGTGAATGAACTACTGTATTATCACCAATATTTGTGTTTTCTATAATCGAGAAGGCTGCAACAAAGCATTCTTCGCCAATAACTGTATGACCTAAAAGGTGGGAACCTGTTCCGATAAATGAACCTGCTCCAATTTTTACATCAATATCAATGTGAATACTTTGAGCCAATTCAAAGCGCACACCATTCATCATCCAATATTTTATAAATTCTGAACGCTTGATTTGTTCAACTTCCCAAAGCTCTTGTAAATTATTAACGCCCCTTACATCGTCAAAGGCACAAGGAACCGCGTTAACTTTAAATCCATTTTCGCAAGCAAGCCTAATAACTTCAGGTAAATAAAGTTCGCCAGTAACCGGACTCTTTGGAACCTTTTGAATGTATTCAGCCAAAAACTCGCGATCAAAAAGATAAACGCCTGCGTTTATTTTACTTACTTGTCTTTGCTCGTCGTTACAATCTTTTTCTTCGACAATAGAATAATTACCATCTTCACCAATCACACGGCCGTAACCCTTAGGGTTAAATACCATTGTGGTTAAAAAAGAAACAGCAGCACCGCTTTGCTCATGTTCTTGATGCAACATTTCAAACAATTCTTTGCTAACAAGCGGCATATCACCGTTCAAAATCAAAATATTTTTCTTATCCCAGTGGTCTTTTGTGCATTCAACAGCGTGACCTGTTCCAAGTTGCTTTTCCTGCACAACAAAATTTACATTACTGACTTTCGCCTTTTCTACTTCTGCCCAAACCTCTTCAGCCTGATGTCCTAATACCAAAGTCACAGGTATATTCAAAGCTTCCAATTCCTTTAGCGGATATAAAATCATCGTTCGACCGCAAATATAGTAAAGTAGTTTACTTCTTTTGGTCTTGAAACGGGTAGACTTACCGGCCGCCAGTACAATCGCTCTCGTATTCATAAACATATCCCCTTATTTTCTGACCATATTGTTTTCTCAATAAAAATACTCTTAAAGCTCGTAAAATCAAAAGTTTTTAATACTGTAATGCCATTTATAAAATGTAAAAAAAAATTATTCAAGATAATTAAAATTTTACTTACGCTCAAAGCTGTTTTAAAATACATTATGAAATTACACGTATAAAGTTTCAAAAAATAAATAAAATACAACTGGCACTTAAATACGAATATAAATATCATTTTAATTGCTAAAGAAATACTTTGAAAACCCTATCGGAGAGATGGCTGAGCGGTTGAAGGCGGCTGCCTCGAAAGCAGTTATCCTGGTAATACTGGGATCGTGGGTTCGAATCCCACTCTCTCCACCAAATTAAGTTAAATTCAATGGATTTTTATGAATCAAACAAAAATAATAAAAAAACTCGTAAGGGATAAAATTCCCGAAATCATATTAAAATCTGGCAGGACTCCAAAAATAACTGTTTTGAATGATACTGAATTTAATGAAGCACTTCTTGAAAAGGTTATTGAAGAAGCAAATGAACTCGTTAAAGCCCAGACACCTGAAGAGGTTTTAAACGAACTTTGCGACCTACAGGAATTGATTATAGTCGTTGCGAAAAACAATGGCTTCACTTTCAATGATGTAGAAAACTGCAGAATAAAAAAATTGAATGAACGAGGCGGCTTTGAAAAACGTTATTTGTCAGAATTCACAGAAAAAACAAACTCTACATAAACACATAATTTCAAGTTAGCAATAGCACGTGTTTTAAAATTTCAAACAAAAATTATATCCAAAACACACTGTAATTAATTACACTTGATACATGTTTGCTATTTTTGATTGATTGAATAACTTAGTAAGCACCAAATCAATGTTATTGTTTTTTTATAAGGTTTCATAAGGGTTTATTAAAATGCTTTTGACTATAAAACGTAAGATCATAAATAATTGGCAAGCAGGTTTTGCTGTGTCACTGGTATCTGTCCCACTGGCTATTTCGTTAGCAATAGCCTCTCAAACAACTCCAGTAGTCGGTATAATAACAGCAATCTGGGCTGGGTTAATGGCATCATTTTTTGGTGGAAGCAACTACAACATCGTTGGACCAACAGGGGCTTTGTCAGGAATTCTTGCTACATTCGCCATAGTTAACGGAGCTGAGAGTCTTGCAATGCTTGCAATCGTCTCAGGCATTTTCATTTTAATAGCAAATTTTTTCAAATTAGAACGTTACCTAGTTTTTGTACCTGCAAGCGCCATTCAGGGTTTTATACTTGGTGTTGCATGCATAGTTTCATTTAATCAAATTTTTTCCGCCTTTGGACAAACACACCTAAAAGCAACAGACAAATGTTTACACAACGTTTTGGAAGCCTTTAGAAATTATAATGAAATTGTATGGCCTGCATTTATTGTTTTTGTAATTTTCTTGGTAGGCCTTATCGTTTTATCAAAATATATATCCAAGGTTCATCCCGCAATTTTATTGGCGCCCGTAGGCATTGTACTTGGATATTTTTCTCAAGTTGGAATGATCCCTTGGGACCTACCAACTCTTGCAACAAAATACGGTAATTTTTCGGCCAAGCTCTTTGAATTACCAAAATTTTATTTTCATCCAAAGTTTCTACTTCCAGGATTAACAGTAGCCGTTGTAGCAATAATTGAAACCATGATTTCAGCCCGAATTGCTGATGGCGCAACCAAAACAAAGCACAACAAAAAAAAAGAAATGTTTGGACTAGGCGTCGCTAATATTGTATCAGGATTTGCCGGTGGAATGCCCGCAACAGCAGCACTTGCACGAACAGCCCTGAACATAAAAACCGGCGCGAAAGACAAAATGTCAGCAACTATTTGCTGTATTTTTATAACCCTTATATCCCTAATCCTCATGCCATTTTTCCGCTACATTCCAATGGCTATAATCGCAGCCATACTAGTTTTTGTTTCCATAAAAATGATTGAAAAAGAACATTTTTGGCGCATGTACAAACTAGATAAAAAAAGCTTTGTATTGTCACTTATCGTAGCCTTTGTAACAATTTACGAAGATCCAATAGTAGGAATTCTTTTTGGTGCCGCAGCATCAATGCTAATATTCATGGAAAAGATATCACAGGGACATTTTGAATACATAGCTGGCATAGAACAAATTTCAAGCAAGATTCAAACAAAGGCTCCAAGTCCAATCCTAGGCACTACTTTAATTTACTCACTAAAGGGACAACTGGCCTACATAAATGCACAGTCACATGTAACCAGGTTTGAGTCAAATCTACAACCATATAACACTGTAATTTTGAATTTAAAAGAATTATACTTCATAGACCTTGATGGAATAGACGCTTTCACAGAAATAGTTGAACAAATTGAAAATCAAGGCAAAAGAATTTTAATCATAAAACCAAACCAACTTGTTGTTAACATGTTGCAAGATAGTAAGAAATTTTGTGAATTAAAAAATAATGGTCTAGTTTTTGACACTGTTAAAGACGCTTTAGAATCAAGTAAATAAGGATTTGAATGAAAAACATCGTAAAAAAAGATCAGCTAGTTAATTTCGTAGAAAAAGTTTGGGGCCATGAAGAATGGATCGTTAACACCGAGTCATACTGCGGCAAAAAGCTTGTATTCCTTGAAGGCTACCAACTTTCCATGCATTATCACAAAATCAAAGATGAAACATTTTATCTTTTGTCCGGCAAGGTTTTACTTGAAACCGAATATGAAGGAAAAAAAGAAGAACGTGTTTTGACGCCTGGCGATGTAAAAAGAATTTTGCCAAACATGTTACACCGAGTCACAGCTCTTCAAGATTCTGTTGTGGTTGAATTTTCTACACATCACATGGATGATGACTCATACCGAATAACACCGTCTCGCAAAATTGATTTAAGTACATTATCACATCTTGAATAATTTTTTAAAAACGCAAAAGGAACAAAGTTGAAAAGAACGCTCTCTAGAACGTTGATTATAGTTGCTTGTCTTATCGTAGGCGTGATTTTTTTTATAATTCAACGCGGGTTATTAATAGTTGAATGGGCTATCAATCCAAGGCTTGCTCAACAAATGGCCACAACACAGCAAGATGTTAACGCTCCTAAAAAAGTGCTTTTGTTTTACCCAAAAAACAATTTACAAGAAAAAGAAGAAAGCTCGTTGATTTGGAAAGAAAACAACGCTGCAGAAAATTTAAAAAATTTAGCAAATCACTGGATAGCGTTTTTACAGGATGAAAAAGTTATAAGAAGAAATATTGTTGTAGAGGATGTTGCGATTTCATCTGTAGGCCAAGAGGCTTATATTTCGTTTGATCGCTCACCTTTGCCAAATGATTGGTCAACTCGTAAAAAATGGTTTTTAATCGATAGCTTTCTAAAAACAATCGATGCGTCTGAACTTGGTATAAAATTTGTTGTTTTACTCGTTAATCAAAATCCAATGGAAGATGACCATCTTGATTTCTCTCAACCATTGCCTGTCGACGGTTTTTAAAGCAAACGTCAGACCTGCCTTTATTTTTCATACCAAAGGTGACAATTCACTCAAAATTTCAGAACACTAAAGTAGTTGCTTTATAATGAAACAAGTTTTATTGTTTTTTTATTTAAGGAGAAGCACTATGAAAGTAGTTATAAGATTTTCGCTTGTCTGGTTTGTAGTTTTTAACACACTTCAAACCCCACTTTGCGCAACAACCAAAATTACAGACGATTTGTTTTATGATCTTAAAAGCACATCAACATGTTTTGATCAAAATCGAAAAATTTCAGCGCATTCTCTTTTTAACGGCATAGCCCAGTCGTGCGCCAACCTTGGCAACGTTATTGGTGCTGAAAGCCCTCAAGAACAACAAGCTGCCGCCATAGGTCTTGTTGGATCAGTTTTTAACATGGCAGCCTTACTCAGTAAAAAAGAAAAGCCAAAGCAAAACTCTCAAAAATCAGATTTTACCGAAAAAATAACCAACCTTACCTGCGACCTTTTGGACGCACTACGCACAAACCCAATGAGGCCTTTGTTTATAACGGAAAACTCTGTGCTTTTTCAAATTGATCAACTTAAAAATCGCGATGATAAACAAACCGTCATCAGACAATGCCTTCAATCAAAAGATTTAGCTCAACCTTTTTTACAAGAGTTGTTTAACGTAGTTAGTAAATTTGTTTCGACTCAACTCTCAAAAACACTTATGACTTTAACCTTTGAATTACCAATCCAAATGACAAATGAAATCGAGGATGAATTATGAACGCCCCAAACCCAAGAAAAAATTATTACTACAACCTCAACAATGAACTTATTGAAGAAAAAATCGAATGTTGCCACATGCTCGATTTTCTTTACAACACTTTTTGGGGGCGTTTAATCAGACCCATATTTGCCTCAAGACTCGCTGCAACAATTTGCGCTTGGCACCAAAATTCAGCCTGCAGTAAACGAAACATTTTACCGTTTATTCAAAAATATCATATAAACATGGACGAATTTATTGAGCCTTCAGATGGATTCAAAAGTTTTAATGATTTCTTTTGCAGGCAAATTAAAAATGAATCCAGAGTCATTGATAAAGACGAAAACACCGTCATAGCACCAGCTGACAGCAAGCTTTTGGTTATACAAAATTTATCTCAAACATCATCTTTTTTTGTCAAAAACGAAAATTTTAACCTAGTCAAATTTTTTGATTGCAGCCTACTTGCGCAACAATTTGAAGGTGGCACAATGATGATTTTTAGACTGGCTCCCCCAGACTATCACCGCTTCCACTTTCCAATTGATTGCACCCCAACAAAAATGAAGGTTACTGGTAGTTGTTACGAATCAGTTAACCCAATATCTTTTAAATCAGGCGTTCAACCCCTAACAAAAAATATTCGCCATTTTTATCTTTTGGAAACAGAAAAATTTGATAACGTGGCTATGATTCCCGTTGGAGCTATGTTCGTAAGCCACATTGTGAAAACGTTCACTCCCGATAAAAAATATTCTAAAGGTGATGAAGCCGGATATTTTGAATTTGGAGGATCAACAGTGGTGCTGATGTTTAAAAAAGATACCATTTCCTTACTGCCAAATTTCATACAACACTCCGAAGAAGGATTTGAAACCGAAGTCAAAATGGGACAGGTTGTTGCGACAAAAATTGAAATCAAAAATTGAGGCTAATCATGGAAATATACCCATCACTAATTTCTTCTGATCTTTTAAACCTTGAGAAAACAATAAAATTATTGGAACCTCACTGCGATGGCTTTCACATTGACATCATGGATGATCACTTTGTGCCAAATCTCACATGGGGACATGGTTTTGTGAATTCAATTGCAAAGATTACAAAAAAACCTCTGCATGTACACCTCATGGTCGACAGCCCAGAAAGCTGGATAAACAGGCTGGCGCTACGCTCAACAGATATTTTTATTTTTCACATTGAAGCATCTAAAACAAAAAACGAAACCATGACGATAATCGATGCTGTGCATAACGCCAGACACCCGGTCGGAATTGCAGTCAATCCAGGAACAAACATAGAAATGGTTTATGAATACCTACCACTAATTCAAAATGTACTAGTCATGTCTGTTCAACCTGGATTCTCCGGCCAAAAATTTATGCCTGAAGTTTTGGACAAAATTCCAAAGCTTATTGAAAAAAGAAAAGAACTTGGAGTTAAGTTTAAAATCAGTATGGACGGAGGCGTTGGAGCTGGAAACATTGCTCATCTTGCCCAAATTGGGGTTGAACAAATTGGAGCTGCTGCTGCAATTTTTGCCCAGCCTGATACAAAGGCAGCTCTTGAAAATCTTTATACGATTGCGGCTAGTTAATTATGGTTAAATTTGTAAATGTAAATTTATAATTCCCTTGTCATTCTGAATTTATTTCACTGCTGTCCGAAGTGCAGGCTACGTAATCTCGATTTACAATTTGTCATCCTGGGCCCTGTGCTGAACTTGTTTCAGTATTGTTTCAGGATCGCACATCGTTTGATTTTAAACTCATATGTTATTTATGTCCAAAGCCGCTGTTGAATCGCTACTTATTTAATAAAGTACTTTTATTTTTCACAGATAAACCAGAGCATGGATCCTGAAATAAATTCAGGATGACAATGCGTAGATCAAGAAAAAAATGTAACGTTGTTAAATTTCACAAAAATATTTATATTTTTACACATTTCATACAGCAGTTATCCTGAAACTATTTAAGTTCTCAACGACCCTGCGTTCCAAGCCATTGATCATACAGTTGCTTTTTTTTCAATTCCACAGCCCTAAGTCGATCATACTCTTTGGCTTTTTCTTCCAGAAGCCTGGCTTTTTCTTCAGCAAGTTTTGACTTTTCAGCTTCAATAAAAATTTGGTCCTTGATACATGAATAAATCATAAATGCCAAAACCCCTGTGTGCGAAATTTTGGAATATTTATCATCGGTAGATAATAAAGAATTTATAACGGCTGCGAATGCCGAAATATCTCGTAAAATTGGAGTTTTTACATCTTCAAAATCACTAAATGCGCTCCAAATTACGGGTACGCTTTCCGCCAAGGCAAGCAGTGTTAAAATGGCCCGCCTGGCGTTGGTTCTTTTCTCTTTAGAACACACCCGACCATAAATAAATTTTTCAGGTTTAATAACATCTGAAACCAGGTTGATCCAAAAACTTACCTGCGCCGTTCGCTCTTCGCAACTAATCAAATAATCATCGTTATTTAAACTAATATGATTTCCAGGAATGCTGTTAAGACAACGAACAATGTTCGTTACAAAATTAAGCTTTGTATTTTCCGTTTTGCCTAAAGAATTCAAAACAACCATTACAGAACGAGCAACAGCCGTAACCTCTTCACAAACCTGCTGCAGTGGCAATGCACATGCTGAATTTGTTCTGATAAAAATGATAAGTAAAAAGACTAAAAATTTAATTTTATTTAACCTACAAGACTTGTTAAACATGAAACCCCTGCCCTTAAAAAAAATATTATCTAAACAATCTTGTTAAAATTAAAAAATTAAGCTTCTTCTCTTGCTGGCAAAAAATACATTACATGCGGATGCACAACAGCTTGAGGATCGACTACATTTAACTGCCCACTACCAAAATCAAAACTAGCAGAAATCCATGTCAATTCGCCAGTACCGGCAGAAAAGCCCTTTACTGCTATTACATCTTTTTCTGAATTTAATTTTACCCATGGAATAATTTTGTCTTGATCACTCAATAAACTGTGGCCTACAAGGAAATTACCATCTTCTTCGTCAATAGTCACCATCTCCGAAACGTCTTGCTCTTTTTGTATTGCTAGCTCGTCATTTAAAAGTAGGATGTCTTGTTTTACGCGATCCCTTTCTTCGACCAACTTCAATTTTATTTTAGTAATCTTTAACAGCTCTAAAAGATTTTAAACATCACCCTCAACATTCTCACCTTCAGAATCTGCAACTTGTCGCACATCTTTATCAGCAACAGATTTAGGACCTTCAGGCCTTTCAGTATCTAAACCTAATGGCTTTTCATCTATCGCCACACCCTCTGGCTGACAATCTTCTGGCCGCTTCTTTTCAGGCTCTTTATTTTCAAGCTTTTCTGCTGTGGGCTCCGGAATGTTTTCTTTAACATCGGATTTTTTTTCAAGTACCGCAGCCTTGACCAACGAATAAAACATTAGAGCTAAAACACTTGCATGAACGGATTTTGTATACCTATCATCGGTGGCCGCAATTGAATGCATAACAGCTGCAATGGCGGAAACATCGCGCAGAGTTTTTGCGCACGCATCATTTTTATTCCCAACTCTAAAAGCTTCCCAAATTACAGGAACGCTTTCCGCAAAAGCTAGCAAAGTTAGCATCGCTCGCCTTGCATTGGTTCTTTGCTTTTTGGGCACAACTTTACCCGTAATAAATTTTTCGGGTTTAACAACGTCTGCAACCATGCCCGATATAAAGCTAAGCATTGCTTCTTGATCAGCCTTGCTTACAACTATGTTTTTTGAATTATTTTCGCCACTTTTAACACGGTGGTTACTAGCCATGCTGTTGAGGCAACGCGCGGCGTTTGTTGCAAAATCAAGCTTGGCATTTTCAATTTTGTCAACCGAACTACACACAACCATCGCCGAACGAGCAAGAGCTGTGATTTTTTCGTACGACTGTTGTTCAGGCCATGCCTGTAGGCCGGTTACAGGCAAAGCCAAAAACACGAATTTTACGATCTTTTTAAAATTTAAAAAATTTAACAACATCAAATTACAGTCTTATGTTTTTTATCTACGAGGTGCTCTTATACAACTGACCATATACATCTCATAAACCTTTTGTGCATGCGGATGAACACTCCATCCTTCCTCTGCCGCCGATGGATCCACAACTTGTAGTAGTGTTTGTGTTTGCGCACAAGCAACAGGGCAAGCTTTTCGTTCTATTCTAATCCAACCAGTTTTATCTGGAACAGGTCTATAACAATCGGCTTGAATAAACTCTCTTGAGCCTAGTGCAGGGACTCGAATCCAGGTACACATTCTTGAAGGATCACTCTGAAGCACATGTCCATATTCTTTAAAACCATCGCTCATAGGGTACGTTTGTGTTACTTTGTCAACGCATTGTTCTCTTTCTATCGCCTGCTCTTCCTGTTGCGCAAAAATCTCGCGTGAAAACAATGCCGACGTAGATGGATTTTCTGCTGGAGCAGGATGCACCTCCGAAACCCCATACTCTTTATCCTTTGACGCTTCAGCCGCTGCAAAAACATGGCCTTTAGTCCAGGAATAAAGCATCATTGCCAAAACACTTGCATGAACCGCTTTGGTGTACTTATCATCCGTAGCCGCAATGGAATGAACAACTGCAGCAAAGGCAGAAAGATCGCTTAAGTTTATAGCCGTTTTTAATTCCATACGGGAGTGATTTAAACCTCTAAATGCCACCAAAATCGCAGGAATACTTTCCGCAAGCGCAAGCATAGTCAAAACAGCACGCCTTGCGTTGGTTCTTTGTTTTTTTGGAGTTACTTTGCCGTCAATCAATTTTTCAGGCTTAACAATGTCTGCAATCATGCTGGCCACAAAGCTTAGTTGAGCTTTCTGTTCTTCTTTGCTTAAAACGCTATCTTTACCATAATAATTCCTTGTCATGCTATTTAGACAACGCACAGCATTGGTTGCAAAATCAAGCTTCGGATTTTCTGTTTTGTTAACCGAACTCCACACAATCATTGCAGCTCGGGCAAGGGCTGTAATTTTTTCACATGTTATTTGTTCTGGCAAAGCTTGCAAACTGAAGGTGGCAGTTGAGGCCAAAAACACAAACGCCAAAACACGAATTTTTGTAAAATTTAAAAAATTAAACAACATTATTCAGCTCCTCTATGGTATTTATCAAGCGCCGCATAAGATATTTTTTCTAGCTCAGCCGATATCATAAACACCATCAAGAGCAGACACATGGCTTTTTTGTGCTTGTTGTTTGTAGCCATGAAGGAATGCAAAATTGAGACTAATGCAGCAACATCAAAAAGATATTTGCTATTTTCTCTAGAATATTCCGTCGCGCCGGCAGCATAAGAAGATGCAGCACCAAGACTCAAGCCTCCTTCTATCAAGGCTAATAAAATCAATGCCGCTTTTTTGGCCTTAGTACGAGTTGCAACTGCTTTTTTAGTTATTGGATCAACCTTCTTGGCATACTCGTCAAGAACATCACAACATGAAGTCAGCAAATTTGCTATGTTTGCAATGCTTGCGCCTTTAACAGATTTACCACCTGGTTTATTCATAGAATCCATTAGCCTTGTAGCATTCGCAAAAAAATCTCCAACACGACTTGGATTATCGGTACAAGAAGATGCTAAAGCCGAAACCAAACGTAAAAAAGAATAACCAGCTTGAACTGGATCAAGGGTTCGAGGGACGACAGAACCGCCGCCTCCTGTATAGCCCGGATCACTAGGATACATTCCCAAAACAGCCTTGCTACCCATGGCCAAAACTAAAAATAAACTTAAAATTTTTAGTAAGTTTTTTATGTTTTTTATGTTTTTCATAATAATTTCCAAACTCAGTCTAAATTCTGGAATCTAAAACACTATACATGTACGCCGCCAAGACAGCTGCGTGAAGAGCCTTTTTTACCTTGTTATCAGTCGCAGAAATGCTATGAACAACGCCAAGCAAATTAGCTAAAATTAAGCACCCCAAAGGGTCATTAATGTTTTTACTCTCTTGATATGACGCCAATAAGACCAATGCGCACTCAGCAGCACCAAGAATTGACAGAGCCGCTCGACGAGCTTTAGTTCGCTTTTGAGGCTGTGTTTTGAGCAAACTTGGCCAAAGTGCATCAATCGAATTTACGGCAAAACTTATTTGGGGCAAGTTTAGCAACTTAAGTTTTATTTCATTTTCTGAAGCGCCTTCGTAATTCAAACCCATAAACACGTTAGCCATGCGCGAAATATTTGCAGTCGCCTCGGCTTTTTGGCCAGGAGTTGTCAGAACTGACTCAGTCATAACAGCCGCGCAACGAACAAAAGCTGTGACAAAATTAATTTTGTCATGAGGTGTAGCATTTGCGACTGGTTGATATGCTGCTACAGCAAGAAATGACGTTACGGAAAAAATTATTTTTTTGATTAAATTTTTAAACATTTTATCTTCCCCCTGGATTCATTTGAGCAGACGGCCCCGATCTTCTATTAAGTTTTTGGGCCACAACAATACAATACCTTTCGCTAAGCAACTTGATCATGTAGACCAATGTTGCAACGTGCATCAGCTGTGAATGTTTGTCTTGAGCTGAGGCGATTGAATGCACAACTGAAGCAAGAGCCGCAAGATCTGCAAGATAAGGAGCACTTGAGTCACTGCAACAAGCACCGATCATGGCTCCAGACTCAACCAACGCCAAGGCAACTAGCAAAGCTCTGTTTGCCTTTGTACGTTTTTTAGGAGCTTGTTTCATTAATTCTTCTATGCCCAAATATTTTTCTGTGTTAACAAGCGATGTAACAATGCTACCAATGTAACTGAGTTGAGCTGCTTCAAGAGATGGGCTAAGGGTGCCTTCATAAGGCACAAAATTACTTGCCAAGGTATTTAGCTCACGAGACGCGTTTGCAGCAATATTCCATTTTTTGCTAGGAGTTTCTTGGTAGGATGCACCAAGCGTTGTTACAAGACGAGCTAAAACAGTTGCTAATTCAACTTTATGATGAGCAGATGACTTTGGTATAAGCGGTTGCATACCATAAACATTTCCAAACGTTGAAATAAAACACAGGCCAAGTACAAAAGACTTTGCCCCGTTAAATTTAAAACTCATAAACACCCCTATATAATTAAACTTAAAACTTACCAAATTTTACCATGATTAGTGGGTCACTTTAGCAAAAAAATTGGGCTTTTCAAAGGGGCAACAAGCGGGGTTACTGGTAGAATTTTTTTTTGTATGTTTTTGTTTAATTTTCGGCATGGTTTCTGTAGATTGGTTAGGAAATTAGAGGTGCTTATGTTTTGTCGCTTTAAAATGCTTTGTCACTTTAGACCGCTTTTTCGTTTTAAAACACATTTTTGTCATCCTGAACTGGTTTCAGGATCGCACTGTTTTTATTACAAAGCAGTAAGGCTAATTATTGCTACAAAACCCCGTTTAACGACGCATTCTTAACCGCTAAGATTTTTACAGGTAAACGGCCCCTCGTGTTACTATTTTTTGTTGCAGATCACAATTGAAATAACGAATGCGATCCTGAAACAAGTTCAGGATGACAAAAGCAAAATGCAAATTTTATTGATTAGTTAGACTTTAAACCGCTCATTTTGAGAAAGGTCTTATAGAGCGGTCGAGCTTAAGGCCTTGAGCGCGCCTTTGGGCCTAAGCAAATTCAACAAAGTAAAGAGTCTAGATGAGCCATTTTAAAGGAGCCGATACAAATGCTGAAAAAGAAAATAGGTGACATTCTCATCGATCTTGGGGTGTTAAAACCAGAACAACTTCTAGAGTGTCTTGATGAGCAAAAACGCACAGACAAGATGTTAGGCCAAATTCTGATAGAACGAAAATTGGTAACCAAAAACGACCTTGCGCGTGCCCTTGGCCGACAGGTTGCGGTTCCATACATTGAACGAATTACTGAACAAATGGCTGATCCCCAACTTTTATCAAAAGTTCCCCTTAAATTTTTACGCCAGCACAGTGTAGCTCCAATCATGTTTGAAGGCCGAAAAACTATAGTCACGGCAAATCCAAGAGACCTGCAGCCGCTGGATGATCTTGCGCTACTCATGAGCGGTGACGTTGGATACGCTGTTTCAACTGAAGAAATAATCAATGAAGCAATCAATAAGTATTATCCGCTTGAAACCAGTAAAGAAGTTATGGGCGAACTACAAGAAGGTGCTTCTGAACCAGGTGAACTAGAGTTTGGCGAGGAACCTATTGGCGACAAAGACATCATGGAAATGGCAAACGATGCCCCGATCGTAAAGCTGGTCAATCACATTTTAGTACAGGCTGTAAAAGAAAATGCCTCTGATATTCATATTGAACCTTTTGAAAAAGAGTTACGGGTCCGATACCGAATTGATGGAAACCTTTACACAAGGATCAACCCACCAAAAAGGTATCAGGGCGCTATTGTTTCCCGTATCAAAATTATGTCCAACCTAAACATAGCCGAAAAAAGAATTCCTCAGGACGGTCGAATAGCCATCAAAGTTGCCGACAAAACAATCGATCTTCGTGTGTCCGTGCTTCCATGTAACTTTGGCGAACGAGTTGTAATGCGTTTGCTGGACAAAGGCAAGGGCGCAGTCGCAATCGAAAATCTTAACATGAGCCCCAAAGACCTTGAAACTTTGCGCATCACAATCGCAAGACCAAACGGCATAATACTTGTCAGCGGTCCAACGGGATCTGGTAAGACTACAACGCTTTATGCAATCTTGAGCCACCTAAACCAACCTGATGTAAACGTTATCACTGTTGAAGATCCGGTAGAATACACAATCAATGGCATAAGCCAGGTACAAGTTAATGAAAAGGCCGGACTAACTTTTGCAGGCGCGCTGCGATCTATTTTGAGACAAGATCCAGACATAGTTTTGATTGGTGAAATTCGTGACGGCGAAACGGCCCAAATTGCAACACAGGCAGCCCTGACTGGCCACTTAGTTTTGAGCACTATCCACACCAACAGTGCACCAGCAACAATAACTCGACTCATCGACATGAAGATTGAGCCATTTTTAATAGCCTCATCATTGATTTGTGTCATATCCCAACGATTGGTACGAAGATTATGTGAAAAATGCAAGGCCGTTTACACGCCGGAAGCCGATTTGTACAAACGAATTGGCATAACGACTAAAGAGGCGGCAGGAATAACTTTTTATAAACCCGTTGGATGCGATGAATGCCTTCAAACCGGATACAAAGGCCGACTGCCAATCTTTGAATTAATGCTTGTTGACGATGAAATTGCAAAGCTTATAATCCAAAAAAACGATGCCACCGTCATAAAGAAGCGAGCAATCGAGTTAGGAATGACTCTTTTGGCCGAAGACGGCGTACGTTGCATCAAGGCAGGTATAACTTCAGTCGAAGAGGTACTTTCGGTAGCATTTGCGGAAGACGTTGCAACTGAATAAGCTAGGTGGTAGGCTACAAGGCTCAGTAAAAAATTGAAGTATTGATTACGCTCAATAAAACCCTTCGACAAGCTCAGGGTGAGCGGTTTTTAGCGACGAAGCTATTAGTGCAGCTTTTAGTACCGAGCCTGTCGAAGTATAAGGGCAAGCGTTTTTTAGCAATGTAAGATTGGCAGGCAAGATTTACCTAATAAATAAACAAGATGTGCCTGATAAACAAAATTGATCATGCTTCACTCCGCTCACCCTGAGCTTGTCGAAGGGTCTGATTGAGCGGACAATGTTTTTGAGATTATGAAATTTAAATTTTATTGATGAAAGGTTAACGTGAACAAGCGGTTGAGGGTTGGTGTTTTAATGGGTGGTAGATCGGTTGAGCGAGAAGTCTCTTTCAACTCGGGTCGAACGGTTTGCGATCATCTTGACACAAACAAGTACGAAGTAATTCCTCTTTTTCAAACAGAGCATGGAACATTATTCATACTTCCTTGGCATTTTATTCATCGTGGAAAAATTGCAGACTTTTTTCATCGTTTGGAAAATGAAGCAACCAAACTTGGTTGGGATGATCTAAAAAATACTGTCGATTTTGTTTACATTGCTCTTCATGGACGATACGGCGAAGACGGAACAATTCAGGGCTTTTTGGAAGTTTTGGGAATTCCTTACCTTGGTACAAAAGTACTTGGCAGCGCAATGGGCATGGACAAAGTTCGTCAAAAAGAACTTTTGAAACAACACAACATTGATGTAGCAAACGGTATTGTTGTAAACGAATATGAAGTTGACAACATCACCGAATCAGAAATTGAAGCAAAAATGCAGGCAGCAGGACTAAATTTTCCATGCATTGTAAAACCTTCTCATGAGGGCTCAAGCTTCGGCGTAGCCTTCGTAAAAACAATGGCCGAATTACTTTTGGCTGTAAAAAATGCAGCTCACGCAAGCCCACAAAAAACTCAGGCCGTTTTGGTTGAAGAAAAACTTGAAGGCATGGAATTTGTTTGCGTTACATTACAAAAAACTTACAAAGAAAACGGCAAGATCAAACGCGAATGGTTTGCATTCCCAATCACCGAGGTTGTGCCTGAAACAGAAATTTATGATTATGAACAAAAATACATGCCTGGCCGAGCACACAAGGTAACCCCTGCCCGTTGCACACCTGAAATTCGAAATCAAATTGAACAAATCTGCACAAAGGCCACAACTGTTTTGGATTTTTCTACCATTTCTCGTATCGATGGTTTTGCAACCAAAGAAGGCAAAATAATTTTGATCGATCCAAATTCACTTACAGGTATGGGACCTGCAAGCTTTTTGTTCCATGAAGCAGCCGAATACGGAATGAGCCATACGCAATTGATTAATTTTTTGATTGAAAGCGAATTGCAAAATTACGGCCTTGTTAACATGGTTGATACAAATCAAAGCGGAGAGATAGGAGGCGCCATGCAGTGTGTAGAAAATGATAAAAAAATTAGAGTAGCGGTTCTTTTGGGCGGAGATTCTAATGAAAGAGAAATATCACTGGAATCCGGAAGAAATATTTGCCACAAGTTATCACCTCATAAATATTCTGTCACACCTATGTTTGTTAACGACAAAATGGAACTCTTCCAACTTTCAAACAAATTATTGATTCAAAATTCTACGCGCGAAATCACAGAATTGCTTACACCAGAAATTCAAGTCAAATGGACGGACCTGCCAAACATATGCGACTTTGTTTTCATTGGTCTTCATGGTGGTAAGGGTGAAGGTGGAGCTGTTCAAGGAACGCTTGAAATGCTCAATTTGCCTTACAACGGTTCTGGTGTCCTTGCAAGCGCATTGTGCATGGACAAGTTTAAGACAAACGCATTTTTGAGCAGCCTTGGCTTTGATGTTCCAAAATCAATTTTAGTTGCAAAAACAACTTGGATGAACTTGGATAAAACCGAAAAGCAAAATTTGTTAACAAACTTTGTAACCGAAATCGGTTTTCCTTTGATCTTAAAACCACATGATGATGGTTGTAGCGTAATGGTCAAAAAAGCAACCGACATGGAAAATTTAATTGTTAACGTTGATGAATTTTTCACCTCAACAAAAGAGTTTGTTTTGGTCGAAGAATTTATCAAAGGCATGGAACTTACATGCGGCGTTTTTGGTAACGACAAAGTTGTGGCCATGCCGCCAACAATGACAGTTGCTAAAAAAGAAATTTTATCAATTTTAGAGAAATTTTTACCTGGCGATGGTGAAAATCAAACCCCTGCTCCACTACCTAAAGATAAGCTCACATTGGTACAAGGCGTCATGGAGCGCGCGTTCAAAGCAGTTGGGTGTCTTGGCTATGCCCGAATTGATTGTTTTTATCAAAGTGCGGCTGAAAGCCATACAGGCAAAGAACGAGTAATAATTTTGGAATTCAACACGTTACCAGGAATGACTCCCGCAACTTGCATCTTTCACCAGGCAGCTGAACTTGGAATTAGACCAATGGACTTTGTAGAAAAAATTGTACAACTTGGAATGGAAAGAACATTGGGTAGGACTAAAATAACAGAAACACCAAAAAATGTTTCTGAACCCGTAATCGAAACAGCTTCAGAGCCTCAAGAAATTCAGCCAGTTATCCAACAAGCCGCAACAAAACAAGGGGTTGAAGCAACTGAAGAACCTACACAACCAAAGAAACGTAAAAAAGCCGAAATGGAAGCATCATCAGGCGAACCCAACATGATTTCGTTTCAGGTAGATGACAAGTACACTATGAAGTTGTTTTAAACAACGCTAAAAATATTGTTTAAATACCTTTAAAAGTTAAGGTCCCTCAAATCGAGGGGCCTTTTTTATTATGTCCATTTAAGCTTATAAAAAAGTCATATGTGACAATTTAAGTTAGTCTTATGACTAGATTACGAGATTGTCACTATCTTACAACGTTATCTTACAACATTGTCATCCCGAACTCGTTTCGGGATCGCACCCGTTAAACATATTCAACGCAAAACTATTGCGATGCTGGAACAATACTGAAACAAGTTCAGCACATGGTTCAGCATGACAAATTTAATGTATTTCGCCAAGCAAAGCTTTCGCAAAACACTCAGTATGAGCATATATCAAAAGAGTCCACATGACGTTATTTCCGTCATTTGCAAAAACTGTTAAAATTTGGCCAAGTTGAAGGTTTCAAAATCCTTGCATTTTATTTAATTTATTTTCTATTATGAAATCAGTTGCTGTTTTTATTGGTTCATTAATATTGTTAAAAGGAGGATTTATCGTGAACCGCTTATCAAAAAAAGTACTGTTAACATTCACTGGATATGTCTTTACGTTGTTTTTTTCTAGCAATTTTTTGGAAGCACGAAAAGTTGCCGACTCTGTGAATAGCATACGTCAAAAAACAAACGCGATTGCTGAAAAGGCAAAGCAAGCGGGTCGCAAAGGAAGAAGGCAAACGACAACCCCAGGATCTTCAACCCCAAGTCCTTTGTACAAACTTTTCACGGCAATCGAATCTGGAGACAAAGCTAAGGTTGAGGAAATGATAGCTAAAGACAGCAGTCTTGTTGATAAAACCAACGGGGACCTAGGCGGCGAAACTCCATTAATGCACGCAGCTATTGCCTTTGGCTATTATTACGGAGACAATTCAGTTCCTGTATCAGACGAAACAAGATTAGCAATTTTGTTATTTTTAATAGAAAAAAGTAACAATGTTAGCGCCACTGACAGCAATGGATTTACAACATTACACATTGCTGCAAGATATGGCCTAATGCCAGCAGTCAAAAAGCTAGTCGAAAAAGGCGCTAAAGTAAACGCAACAACTAAAGATTCGTATGGCTCAGAAACACCACTAATTTTAGCAACATTATGCTGGGGTAAAAAAGATTCACAAAAAGAATTGATTAAATTTTTAGTAGAAAATGGCGCTGATGTCAACTTTGCTACTGAATATTTCAACCCTCTTGGCGCAGTAATTTTGGGTCTTAATGATCTAGAAATGGTTGAATATTTTTTAAGTAAGGGAGCTCGAGTAGATTCTAAAACAAACGATGGCTCTACGCCTCTACACTTTGCTTGTGGCTCTTCCGGACCAAGTACATTGATAGATTCAAGAATTGTCGATTTGTTGATTTCAAAGGGCGCTGATGTAAGCGCTAAAAACAATGATGGATTAACTCCATTGATGATAGCGTGTATGATAAGCAATCTTCCAGCTGCACAAAGATTGGCTACCAAAGGCGCTGATTTAAATGCTGTCGGCAACGAAGGCCAAACCGCACTCATGTATGCAGTTATGGGCTGGGGTGGAGATCCAAAAGATTTAGTCCAATTATTGATCGATAACAAAGTAAACCTTAATGCAAAAACTAAAGATGGCGAAACAGCCTTGAGCCTTGCAAAACAAAATGATAGGACAAAAATCGCTGAAATGTTAAAAGGCGCTGGTGCTACTGAGTAAAAAACATTGATCTAGGAAAAATAAAAAGGGGCCCGAGAAAATCGAGGCCCTTTTTTTATAACTTAGATTTGTAATCCTGAAACCTGTCCTTTTTAAATCAAACGATTGCGTGCGATGCTGAAACAATACTGAAACGAGCTCAGCACAGGGTTAGGTATAACAAATCTGTCGTCTTTTGCCTGGTAAAACTAACTGGAATTAGCAAACCTTAAATTGTCGAACTCAGGTTATTTAAAACTGCGTATTTTTTATAGATTATAACAAAAAAACTCTTATTTGACTTATTTACAAACAAATATATAATGAATTATTATTATTTGTAAATATTTTTATATATTTTATAAAATGTGAGGATTATCGATGTTTTCATTTATTAATAAAAAAAATAAAAAAATATTAAGCTTTGTTCTTTTTTCTTTAGCTTTAAATTCTTTGCCCATTAATGGAATTTATGCTGGCCGATCAGGTTTATCACGTAAAGAAGCTATGCAAGCTAGTCGAACTGCTATAAAGTATGAGAATATAAGAGCTATCCAGGCTAAGCGAAATGCTAAAAATTTAGCTATAAAAGCAGCAATAGAGAATTTAAGATTAGCAATTGAAAAGCAAAAACAAGAGTCTGTTCAGAGTAAAAAATCTTACAGGTCGTGCCATAAAGCTTCCAGTAGGTCAATTATGAAATCTACTGTTGCTTGTGTATTTATTATGGCATTACTTTTTCAAGCTTTACCTATGGCAAACTGTGCCATGTTGGATAACCAGTTAGCTCCATTAGCTGATAAGGCTGATATATTCTGGCACAATGTAGAACAATTTCATGATGATAGTCCCAAATTATCAAAAGTCATTATGCCTGCAGGAACGGTTATAACAAAGACTGCTATTGGTGCAGTTGTTGGGGCAGTAGTTGCTGGTGGCGGCGCGACTATTTTTACAGGTGGTACTGCAACTTTACCAGCTATGATAACTGGTGGTTTAGTTAGTGGGGAAGCTAGTCTTGTAAAGGCACTTGGCGATGAAGCTAAAGGTGTTATTATAGGTACAGCTGCAGAATTATTAGCTCCAGGACAAGTTGAGCGTTTCATAGAAGAGGGAATTTATAAGTTTTCGCCTATGTTGATGGCTTTAGATAGCAAATTAACTGCAGAAAAGGCTGTTCCTTTAGCTCGTTTATTTGCTATGGCTGGACTTTCCAGTGCTGAGCTTACATCTTTTATAAAAGGAACGCATTTGCATAGTTATGCACAGATTGATTTTGGTAGAATAAATTTTGGATTTAATGAAATAATAAAATATCCAGCTAAGACTTTAGATAGGGCTGTAGAAAGTGCTTTAAGAGATTTTGGACTAATTGGGAGTTCTGGTTCCAGTTTACAAGATGCTGCCAAAAAAGCCTTAGGGTTTGGCGAAAGTATTTTAAAGAAAGATGCTAAATCAGCTGTAATGCATGGTTTTGATTTAGGGGAGCATTCATCATTTATTCCTACTATTGAAAATGGCTTTAAATTCACAGGTCAACAATCCCAAGCGTTTAAACAACAAGCTTCATCTGACCGTCATTATGATTTTATGGGCGATGCAAGAAGATATGCTCAGCATGAAGCTTACCAGACTTGGAGAGCTGAAGCTTCTGACAGATTACACCTGCCTAAAACGCCTTCTATGTTTGATCCATCTTATTCAGCTTGGGTTGGTGCGAATTTAAATTTAGAGGGATGGGGAGGTAAAGAGGCCATGTTGCATGCTCATCGAGATTTTGTTTCTCAGCATGCCCGTCCGATGATGCCTGCGTTTATTTCTCCTCCTGTCTATAAAGATTTTGAGGAATGTTGCTCTTATGCCGAGTTCATCGACAATAATAGAAGTGTTTTTCAAGGAATTGTAGCAGAGGCCGAAAAATATAAATCCCAAATAGGAGAAATTCATTTTCCTGTTATTCCCAATACAACTGCACGATGTGAGGATGGCATGAGTCAATATATGGGGCTTCGTAGCCGTGAGGATGTTGAAAATCGAAATAAAGCTTCCGTTGGAGAATTTAAAAATTTTCTTGAAGAGTTTGAAAAAAAACGTTTAGAATTTCACCAAAGAATTGATATTTATAATGAACGGGTTAATAAGTCGAATACACGCAATAAGGCGATAGAAATCATTAAAGATATAAAAGAGGTTCTTGAAGGGCTTAATAGTCCAGGCAACCTTGTTAATAAAGCCTTGAAAGTTTTTTTAAAAAAAACAGCAGAAGAATATTTTGTACAATCTTATGAAGATATAAAGGATGCTTTTGCTACCTTAAAATTTATTAAGGAATTTGTTGCTGGTAATCAATTGGCGAGAGGGCTAAAACCTAAAAGCCCTTTATCAGAAATTGTTATTGATAAAGCCCAAATGGGAGAACATTTTCTTGAATTGTTTAGAGAAAATGTTAATTCCATACTTGTTGCGCGTTCTATACTAGAGAAATTTGTTTATGGAAGATTTAGCAAAGAAATAAAAAAAGCAGCTAAAACTTTAATTACTTTATTAGATGCAAAAGATGCAAAAAAAATATCCCCTTCTGATTTTGCAACTTCTTTAGCTGAACTTATAACAAAGGCATTAAGAACAAATGATGATTATGATTATATCTTTTCTCGACTTACAGAATTAGAATCTAGTTTTTTATTTCAGCCAATTGGACGTAATTTACAATATTTAATGGCTAGAAAAGATGCTCATTCTCAATTCATTTGCACTGCTGGCGGAATTTGTGGTGCTGAAATAGATTGTTTAAGCTCATTTGTTAAAGGTAAAAGTGATTTTGAAAGAGATCATCGATGGTTTATTGGAGGTAATTATCCTGTTAATACAGCTCAAGATTTATTTAGTTTTATTAGACCTAAAGGAAAATTTATTGGTGATATTTATATCCAAGAAATTGGTGGTGAACAAGAAGTTACAAACCCTCCTGGAACAAATAGTGAGACCACTATTATTAGATCGTTACGTGGTGGACAAAAAGAAGCCTCAGAAATGTTTGATTTTTTTGCGAAGGATCACCGTGTAAGAGATGTTTATGATTCAACTGTAGGTGATACTTATGCTTACAAAAAGATTGTTTTATCTGATAATACAGAGATTAAATTTTATCAAATAACAGAAAATAATGAATATGTTATAGAAATAAGTAATATACCTGCTTGGATTTTAAACAATAAAATAGAATTAAGATTTATTCCTCAATTGGCAAGTCCATCCACTATTTTTATGGAAAAATTGAATCAAGAAAAGCGAGAACTTCAAGAAAAATTTAATGATGAATTTTCTAAATTATCTGATGAAGATAAACACATATTATTAGATTTATACGATCAAGTAATGGAAGATTTTGAGGAGTAAAGGCTTTTTAAATGGCTTTATTATTTTTCAAAGCAAATTTGCCATCATGCACAGGCTTGCCGATTAATTTAAATATCTAGCTGAAAAATCACCCTGTACTACCGAGGAGCCACCCTACAATGTAGGGTTTAGGGAAATAATAAAACTTGCGTAAAAAGCTGTGTACACGGTTCTGTGAGTAGGCGGCCGCGTTAGCGGCCGCCTACTCAATTTTTGTTTTTAAAGTTAAATATTTCTTATAACAAAGTTGCAATTAACAAAGACAAGATGGACATCAACTTGATAACAATGTTCAAGGATGGGCCAGATGTATCTTTGAATGGATCGCCAACAGTATCGCCAACAACGGCTGCTTTGTGTGCAGAAGAACCCTTGCCACCAAAGTTACCGGCCTCGATATATTTTTTGGCATTATCCCATGCACCTCCAGCGTTTGCCATCATCAATGCCATCATAACACCTGTCAATGTTGCACCGGCCAAGAAACCGCCAAGAGCCAATTTACCTTGTGCGCCGAATGCAAATGCAATCGCAACAGGAGCAGCAATTGTAATAATTCCAGGCAAAAGCATTTCAATCAAAGCTGACTGAGTGCTGATCTCAATGCATCGTGCATAGTCTGGATCTGTTTTGCCTTCCATTAAACCGGGAATGTTTTTGAATTGACGACGGACTTCTTGTACCATCTTCCATGCTGCACGACCAACAGATCTCATTGTAAAAGATGAGATCAAGAATGGAAGTGTTCCACCAATAAACAAACCTGCTACAACAACAGGATCGATTAAGCTAAGCGTTGGAATATGGGCTTCTTGACAAAACGCTGCAAACAATGACAATGCAGCAAAAACTGCAGAACCGATTGCAAAACCTTTACCAAGAGCGGCTGTTGTGTTGCCTAGAGCGTCAAGCTTATCGGTAATTTTGCGAACATCTGGACCAAAGCCAGACATTTCTGAAATTCCGCCAGCATTGTCTGCAATTGGACCATAAGCATCAACCGTCATTGTAATACCAACAGTTGCCAACATTGACACAGCTGCCAACGCAACGCCAAGCATTCCACCAAAGAAATTGTGCGCTATGTAAATGATTATTGCGATTGAACAAACAGGAACAACAACAGACTCAAAACCAATGGATAAACCATAAATTAAGTTTGTGCCTGCACCTGTGTTTGATGTTTCAGCCAATTTGCGAACCGGTGACTTGCTTGTGTAGTAATCGGTAACAAGACCAATGATTACACCAGAAATTGCACCAAGCGCAATTGAACCAAATAAGTGCATATCCAAATTCATGAAATCAAGGTATGCATATGAAAGTCCGATATAAACGGCAATCGCCACATAAGTCGCAATTTGCAACAGTGTGCCAATTCCAGATCTTAAAACGAATGCGGCAATCATACCAAAAACTGATGAAACCAAACCAATTGCACAAAGCATGATTGGCAAAGAAAGGTAAGCCAGATTTCCAGCAAAACTTTGTGTAGCTAAAACTATAGCTCCAACTACTGCTCCAACATAAGATTCAAAAATGTCTGCGCCCATACCTGCTGTATCACCAACGCAGTCACCTACGTTGTCTGCAATAACAGCTGGATTACGAGGATCATCTTCAGGAATTCCCATTTCAATTTTACCAACAAGGTCTGCTCCAACGTCTGCAGCCTTTGTGTATATACCGCCGCCAACACGTGCGAATAACGCAATCGAGCTGGCACCGAAACCATAGCATGTAAGAATTCTTACAAAATCCAAGGCACTGTAGCCAACGAAAATGTGGAACAAAATGGCAAGACCAAAAAGTCCAAGAGTTGCTACCACAAAACCCATAACGGAACCGCCAAGCAATGCTGTCAAAAACGCAGGTCTCTCACCTTTGGTTTTTGCCATGATTGTTGTTGCTTCGTTTGCTTTGGTTGCAGCCTTCATACCAATGTAGCCGGCAAGCATTGATGACAACGCACCGCCTACATAAGAGAAAGAACAAAGCATGTTAAAAACAAGAGCCAACATTGCTGCAACAACTGCAAGCACTATGGCTAAAACTGAATATTCTTTACGTAAAAAAGTCATCGCACCTTCGCGAATTAATTTAGAAATGTGTGCAGAACGTGCATCATCATTTTTAAATGAAACGACCTTTTTAAAAATTATAGCCGTCAAAATGAATCCGAAAACGGAAACACCCATAAACAGCATTAGAAAATGTATCAAATCCATACGTACTCCCAAAATTAGGTTAAACATACATCAATCAAGTACAAACCGTTGCACTCTACACAAACCAAAAGTCTAAAAAATTAATTTTTTTTGTAAAGAAATAGCAACCTATTCAACCGTTACAGATTTTGCCAAATTACGCGGCTTGTCAATTGGATAACCAAGTTCACAAGTAATTTGATAAACAAAAAATTGCATCAGCCCTGTCATCGCAAGTGGCGCCAAAAGCGGCTTCACATTTGATATGACAAAAGCAACATCACTCAATTCTATAAGCTCTTTTTGGTCTTCAAACACAAAAGAAACAAGGTGACCATTGCGAGCCTTAACTTCCTGCGCATTGGACAAAATTTTACTGTAAATCGTTTCATCTAAACACGAAAATAAAACAACCGGAGTTCCATTATCAACCAAGGCAATCGGCCCATGCTTGAGTTCTCCAGCTGGATAACACTGAGCAAAAATGTAAGAAATTTCTTTAAGCTTTAACGCTGCTTCCATTGCGAAAGGATAGCTTATATGTCGACCCAAAAATATGAACTTGTCATACTTCGCATATTCTTTTGCAAGCTTGGTAATTATTAAAAGTTTATAAGTTTCAATCGCAGATTCTAAAACTTCTGTAGCAAGCAACAAATCTTCTTCTGCTTTATGCATTTGAGCGGTGTTAATTTCACCGCGCTCCAAAGCAATTCTGTTAGCCAACCAATACAAGGTAGCCATTTGAGTTGAAAACGCTTTTGTTGAGGCTACTGATATTTCTGGGCCTGCCTGCATAGGTAAAAAACCTGTTGCTTCTCGAACCATTGAACTTGACGCAACATTTGTAATAGCAATTGTAGGACTATCAAAAGAGTTTACTAAACGCATTGCACCAAGAGTGTCGGCTGTTTCGCCTGACTGTGAAAGAAATATAAACACAGAGTCTTTTTGGCTAAAAAATGGCATATAACGAAATTCTGAAGCCAAGTAAACATGCACAGGAATTTTTGCAATCATCTCAAAAAAGAATTGAGCTATTCTTGCTGCGTGCCAAGATGTACCTGCCGCAATTAAATTAATTTGTTTTATGTTTGCAACCTGCTCGAGAGTTAAACCAAGCTGACGCCAAATGTATCCATTGTAACTTTGATTTTCATGTCTACGAGAATCAACACAATTTTCACTTGAAGATTCACAGCGGCTGCCAATAACCTTGCAAAATGAAATAGTGCGGCTGATAGCACGCCTCTGTTCATAAATTTCTTTCAACATGTAATGGTCAAAACCCTGTTTGTCGATATCTACGTACTTGTAATTTATTTCCTGGGTCTCAACAAACAACATGTTTCCGTTGAAATCAAAAAGTTCGATGTTGTCTTTTGTAACAATGGCTATGCTTTCGTCTGGCATAAACGTTCCAATGTTTGTTACGTCAGAAAAAGCCAAAAAATCCGATGCTATAAATTTTTCGTTTTCACCATGGCCAATAACCATAGGAGATCCGCGACGAATCAAAACGAGCTTGTCTGGGTATTCTTCCAAGGCAATCGCACATGCATAAGAACCATGCAAACGAGAAACTAATTGAAGTAAACTTTTTCTTAAATCCTTGTGCTCATCAAAAAGAGCGCCAAGCAAATGAGCTATTACTTCAGTATCAGTTGATGACACAAAGTAATGCCCCTGAGCAGAAAGCTTTTTACGTAATTCTTCAAAACCTTCGATTATGCCGTTGTGAACCACAGCGATTGTTTTTCGACAGTTGAAATGCGGATGAGTATTGGCCAAATCGACGGCTCCATGAGTTGCCCACCTTGTATGCCCAATACCAAGATTGCCGTCAAATTTAACTACATCCAGCATTTTTTTAAGAATAGCAACCTCGCCAACCTCTTTGTGGCAGCAAAACTGCTTAGTTTTTGAATCGATAAAAAGAACGCCTGCAGAATCATAACCACGATACTC
>Ga0172371_10001733_pt1 | contig 34729 bp, 26 predicted proteins | sample Lak12m_FD_114543 | JGI IMG/M metagenome (GOLD analysis project Ga0172371, IMG submission 114543) | Freshwater microbial communities from Kabuno Bay, South-Kivu, Congo - kab_022012_12m | ecosystem: Environmental > Aquatic > Freshwater > Lake | place: Democratic Republic of the Congo: South-Kivu...
AAAGTCGAAAGTCGAGAGTCGAAAGGAAAACTGTGCTGTCAGGCGCCCCCGCCTGACAGCCAACCTCGCCCTGTCAGGTCTTAGCTCTGTGAAACAGAGCGTGACCTGACAGAAAAGCTATTTTTATCTTTCGTTATCTTGTCAAATTCATGAACTAATCAAATTAGGTTCTCCAATATGAAATCTATTATAATCATCTCCATTTCGCTTATTTTAGCCGCTTTAGCTCTCCCGGCTTTCAGTCAAGTTCAAGTTTCCGGGACAATGGTCACTCATTATGTCTGGCGCGGCTTCGATGTGCTCGGCGGCTGTCCGGCTTTTCAACCGGCAATTACTTATACCTGTCCCAAAACCGCTATATCCGCCAATATTTGGACTTCTTGGTCGATGACCAGGCGCGAACATGGTTCCATCCGGGATTTGGATGAAATCGACTTAACGCTTTCGTATGACCGTACCGTGGGAAATTTGGGCTTTTCCAGTGGGTTAATACACTACGATTTCCCCAACCTCGACAACTGGCCGGATAAATCTTCCACCGATGTGGAGGTATATTTAGGGCTGACAGGGAAAAATCTTTGCTACTCCCCAAAGTTGACGGTTTTTTACGCTTTTAATGATAAAACCTGGGACGGATTATATATTTTAGCTTCAGCGGCGCATTCGCTGCCAACCGAAACCGTCCCCTTGGATTTGGTTTTTTCCCTCGGTTATTCCGACCAATCCTTAGTTACGGATATCTCCGAGGCGGGGATTTCCGACATTAATTTCAGTTTGGGAACTATGTTCAAATGCTGTGATTATGATTGGACGCCGTCGTTTACCTTCACTTATGTTCCCGATGACAAGATTTATCTCGACGGTTTAATTTTTTGGGGGAGTTTGAAGATTAATAAGGCAGTTAATCTGTAATGGGTATATTAGACCAGTTCTGATTAATCTTTTCCGATTGCAGGGACAGAACACTGTTCTGTCCCTACCAAAACATGCGAAAAGACTTTTTAGAACGGGTATAATAATAAAGAAGAGGGCGTCCTCTAAACGGTGGACGCCCGTAAATTACTATATCCGGAGTATCAATAATGACCGTCGCTTTTCAAAAATCCACTATTCTATCGCTTTCCTTCACCCATTCAGCCAATAGTCCCATATCACCCGCTTTTATACCTTCCAGAAAATGTTCTTCCTTTAAACCGCGCGCTTTCATACAGGTAATGCAGGCTCTAACTGTGCTTTCCTCGGAAATCCGCTTTAGCATCCTTTCCAGATTATAGTATCCATTGGGAGTGTCCTGCCCTTTCAAGGCGCAGAACACTGCATCCTGCATCAACATTATCCGGAGTTCAACCGCTTCGTCTTTTAACAGCGCTAAGGCTAAGCGGAAGGCATTATAGGCTTTTTCCGTACCATAAGGCGGATCGTTGATGATAATCGTGATGATCATTTTTCTCCTTAGTTAGTTTTAAATCCCAAGAATGCGCTGAAGACTAAAACCGCGGCGGCTAACCCAAGACAAATTTCGCACAGATTTCTCCGCCGTTTGCGTAATTGAAAGAACTCCTTTTCCTTCTCCGGCGGAATTTCCTGTGCGGAATTGAACTCAATAAGCAGCATTTTTATCTGCGGATTATACTGCGCAAAGATTTTAAACATTATCATACCCATCAGCAAAACGCAGATTACTTTTAAACTTAGGGCAACATAAGCGATAAAATGCAATTCTTTGAAGGAGCCGTTAAATACATAATAGTTCAAAGGCATACCTAATCCGGTAATAAATAAAGTCGTGATAAAAATCAGACAGTTTCCCGCATTCCCCTGCAGGGTATTTTCTACCAGATTGTCCAGCGGCAGATTGACTTTTTGCCCGAATTTACTGTGGTTGACCACCAGACTGCGGTTATAAAAAGGCGCGGCGGCACAGCCGACTAAGGCGAGATTGTGTAAAGCGAGCAGCAGGCTGTGGATAAATTGCTCTGTCATTATTTTCCTCTTATTTCAGAATTTTTAATTTAACTTTTCTTTCAAAATAATTCCCTATCATCCCCTCCTTAGCCTTCCCCTTGACCGCATCGCCTTGGGTAAGCATTACTTGCAGAGCCAGTTCCGCATCTTTAGCCGTTCCCCCCGGGCGGATGGACATCGGCAGAACGGTAACCTGAGCGCCTTCATACAACGCAATTTTATCTCCCACTAAGCGGCAGGCCATCGGCAGATTGACTTCCCACCCCGGAGGGAATTTGGATAATGCCGATCCGCCGATGGTCTGAGGATCGATATACAGCCAAGCGTTGCGGTAGGGCGGCGCCTTATCATCACCTTTAACTCGACCGATCACCGTAAGAAAAGTTCTAGTTTCACCGGGATGAAACTCCAGGGAAAAACTCCCATCGGCTTGTTTCAATGATTTCTGCGTCTCTTTGTCCAAAATATCGATAATGGTGTTCGCTTCCTCTTGCCAAGGCCCATTATTAAGATGGCAGGAAAGACAATCTTTAGCCGTTCCTAAGATGCCCACAGCGGGAGGATAGGCATAAGCAGCGGGGAGGCATAGGACAAAGATCGCAGCTAATAAATAACTGTTTTTTTTCATAGAATAACTCTATTATGTTAATTAGTCGATTAATTCTCAATTAGTTCCAATCCGTTTTCCCGCCATTCAATCACTCCTTCAGTTAGCCGCCAGGCTTTGTAGCCGTTTTGCCGCAGAAACTTGACCGCTTCTTGCGCGAGCACGCAATAGGGGCCTCGGCAATAAGCCACAATTTCCAGATCCTGCGGCAGTTCGGCTAATCTTGATTTTAATTGTGTCAGCGGAATCGACTTTGCCAGCGGTAGATGCGCTTTGTCATATTCCATTTCCGGCCGGACATCGAGCAGGGTAATATTTCCCTGTTTCACCCGCTGCAGGAGTTCTTCCCGATTGACCGGCTGCAACTTTTCGCCGCCATTAAAATAGTTATCCATTATTTGCGCTACTTCCGCCAAATTCTTTTTCGCCAATTCCCGCAAATCGCACATTAAATCGCAGACTTCTTTCGAATTTAGACGATAATAGACTTTTACCCCGTCTTTTCGCGTTTCCACCATCCTGGAGGCTTTTAAAATCTGCAGATGGCGGGAAGTATTGGCGATGGTTAAATTCGCTTCAAACGCCAAATTTTCGACAGTGCGTTCGCATTGACAAAGCAAATCCAGCAGTTCTAATCTTTGCGGACTGTCCAAAGCTTTGCCGATCCTGGCAAAATGATCATAAAGTTGAGTTTTAATAGTTCGGCCGGTAGTCATTTTAATACTCCATTATTCAATTGTTCAATAGAATATAATAATAAAAAGTGAGAAAGTCAAGAGCTATCCAAAAAAAAATCCGCTGAAAGGCGGATTTTTTATAACAATCTTATCACTAATTCCCTAACCCGGACAAGCCGGAACCAAGAAGGCTCAAGACTTAAGTGTATTGACAACAAAAGTTAGAGAAAATCTTTAAAATTTGATTAAAATACTTTGTAGATACAATGCAAATTTGGATTCCCGCTTTCGCGGGAATGACATGGTCGGATTTTTCACCATATGTGTAGTGTTGCTGAACTGAGTGCATAACCGAAAAGTTATTATGTAAAACTGTTTAAAATGTCGGACTAAAGTCCGACCTCCTAAAGTCAGGAGAACAGACTTTAGTCGATTTGGCTATAATATAACCAAAAATGTCAATACACTTAAGACTTATGCTGTTTCTTAAAAGTCTTTTCACATATTTAGGCAGGGACAGAACAGTGTTCTATCCCTGCAATTTTAAAGCATTAATTAGGCATGTTGCCCAAATCCCTAAGGTGTGGTGTCGACAACAGAGAGTCGACACTATATGAAGTGGCATTATTTCGATTCCGGCAACAGCCATTTGTGATTGGTACAACCGATAAAAACAAGGGCGTCCGGCATACAGTGGACGCCCTTACAAGTAAATACCTGTTTAATATAATTAATCAGTTGTGAACTCTTTGGTTTTTTTCAGGATTTAGCATTAACAACTCAGTATTGCTTTTATTTCACCAGCAGAAGTTTCTGCGTCTTCATTTCACCTTTCATCCTTAAACAGGCGAAATACACTCCGGAAGCAAGTCCTGACCCATCGAAAGTCCTTTCGTAAGTCCCGGCATTCAAGTAACCTTGTTCCAGTGTAGCCGCCGCCCGGCCTTGACTGTCATACACGACCAGGGTGACTTCGCCGTTTTCCGGCAAAGTAAAAGTCAAGTTAGTGGTGGGATTGAACGGATTGGGGGCGGCAGAATACAGTTCGATTTCCGCAGGCAGCAGACTTTGTATGGTTTCCTCTTCGTCCCAATCGGAATGTCCCCAGCTGAGGATTCCGCCGGAACCGTCGCCGGTCGCTTTCATAAAATAACCGTAGTCCGTAGCGTAAATCTGATTAGCGGAATAATCTCCGATCCAGCCGTAATAATAGTAATATCCTGAAGCCCAAGCCGCCGGCACTGTCAAAGCCAATGTCCGTGCCAGAGCGCCTCCGGCTTGCAGGATAATATCGTTCCTCAGGATTATCGGTTCGCTCATCGTCCCGTTAGGATATTTCAAACGGGTCCATAAGTCGAAAGTAGCAGCGGAAGCTGTGCCGTTTACAGATTGAATGGTATAGCGGTAATAGCCTCCGGTCGCCGGAATAATCATCGGCCCGGCATTATCCAGCGTGAAAGTCGGCATAGTCTGAGTCGAAGGAGTCTGCTTATACAAATAGAGCAGCGCGCTGTAATGCCCTACTACCAGATCCAAATCGCCGTCTTCTTCCCAATCGACAGTGGTGACGCGGGAGGTTCCCGTGGATAAAATATCCGCCGTTCCGGTTTTCAAAGCCACCATCGAAGCTAAAGCCGGATTAGCGTTGGTGCCATTGTTCTGGAAATAATAAATATTTCCCACCATATCCCCGGAAACCAGATCTTTCAGACCGTCGTCATTCAAATCGACTACATTCGGACCCGAACGATAGCCGACATCGGCGGGAGCGCCGGTAACGGTGTTGATATTGACAAAGTTGCCAAACACCGGAGCGGCGTTAGTTCCAATGTTGATAAACAGATAAAACAGACCATTGCTGTCGCCGACCAGCAAATCTTTCATTCCGTCTTCATTCCAGTCCTGGCTGAAGGGAACGGAATAGTCTCCGCAGTCGATATCCCGGCCACTGGCTTGCAGATAACCGACAAAATGCAGCGAAGGATTGCCCACGGTGCCTATGTTTTGATAATAACGGACTTTACCGTTATATTCGCCGACGATGAGGTCTTTCAGACCGTCTTCATTCCAGTCCACCATCTGTGGAGCGGCCGTCGTGCATCAACCATAGGTAACTACAATGTTCACCCCATCCGCCTGCAAAATGGAATAGGCGGCGAATTCCGGGGTGACCCCGGTGGAAATGTTCTGGTAATAGAAAATATTACCGTTGTAGAACACACCCACCATCATATCCAAATCGCCGTCATCGTCCCAGTCGCCGAAAGTCGGTATATCGTAGACATTGTTTTCCACGATATATCCCGCCGAATTGGTCAACATAAAGGGATAGTCGAAATTCGGCGCTTGCGCCAAGGCGAAGGCAGCGATAAGGACTAACAGCGAAACCGCACAAGCTTTACGCATCTCTGTTACTCCTTTTAAAGCTGGATTTAGGTGTTGTGATTTAATTGAAAGAGCTTTTTTTCACAATTAAAACTGTAGAATTCTCTTCTGAAGTAATCTTCCGGTTTTATTAGTGAATAAGTACTGTTACCCCTCTGGGGTGATATAAAGAAATATAGGGTATTTTTTTTAATTTGTCAAGAATTTTTTGTGGTTTTTTAACAAAAGTTAAAATTTTCCGGAGTAAAAGATAAGTTAAAAGGGCGGATTATCAATCCGCCCTTACGATATCAATAGAAGGTTTTACAAAATGCAGACTCGCGTTGGAAATATTAGTCTATTTCACTAATACCAATTTCACTACCGCCTGCTTTTTACCGCCGGACATCCGGGCGAAATAAATCCCTGACGACAGGGCGGAAGCGTCGAAATTCATTTCCTGCGTCCCGGCGGAAATATAGCCTTCGTAAATCGAAGTAACTTCCCTCCCCGATATATCGTAAAGCTTTAAGGAAACCATACCGGTTTCCGGGATATTCAATTTCAGGGAAGTGTGGTTGTTGAAGGGATTGGGGGTGGCGGCAAGGGAGAAATCGGTAACGGCAGAAGCGGCGAGGGTGGGGCCGGAAGCGGATGGATGATAAGTTGCTCTTAGATCGATAATTTCCGAAGGATCCGATTCCAGTGAAGTGGGGTCACCCAGCAAATCCAGCGCCGTCACATAATATTCGATGACAGCAAAATCATTCTGGCCGACAATATAAATTTCGTCATCGGTGTAGGAGTTTTGTGAACTGCTCCGCGTCGCTATTTCTTCCCATCCATCAGGCGTGGATTGATGCGGGAGTGTAATATTGCGATAGACTTTGTATTGGAAGATGTCGTCTTCGGTGTTGAAGTCCCAATTGAGAACTGGATGATGCGAGACAGGATCTTCGTTAACCTGAAAGTTCCTGGGGGGGCAGGGCGGTTCGTCTTCTTCATTGGAGTAATACCAAGTAAAATAGTATAATGGAGTAGATAAATACAACGAATTGCCTGATACAATTAGACTCTGGCCGCCTTTCCCATGCAAATCGGCAAACTCCATATGATACACTTCATTATAATCCCAATAAGGAATGGGATATGCGCCAATCCAACTTGGTACCTCATTGAAAGTGCCGTCTCCATTGGATTCCAATATTTCTATGTAAGGATAATATTGAGGGCCTACGGCTAAGTCCGGATAACCGTCATAATTGAATTCCCCCAAAGCAATTTTAACTTTATTTTGAAACGGCCAATTGTCGATTATTTGATAATCGCCGGCATCATCATCGAAGTATCTGTCACCGATATTATTCCAACCAATATTGCTGAAAATATAAAGGTTACTGCCAAAACAGCACACCAGATCGTTATCTCCGTCACCATCGATGTCGCCAAGTTCTATATCATAGTCACTTCCATTATTGTCATCAATATTGATTGTCTGTGTTAAATAAAAAGCACCGTTGATATTTTTAAAAATTTCGATTGTGTACGGGCTTCCACCACCATTATTACTACCACAGACTATCTCATCGAATTCTACAGGATTATCAAAAGTATTATCTAACTCGACCAACTTGATAATATTATTGTAGAAAAAAACATCGACAACAAAAGATTCTTGTGTTGTGGGTAACATTCCGTCATCATTAATAAATCCATAAATATTAGAACCGCCGTTATTGCCAGCGCAAATTAAATCATCATAGTTATCGCCATTTACTCTTCCCCAATCGCAATGCAGGAAATCGATGTCAGGATCGATATCGATTGTTTGAAATAACACAAGAGCATTATTAATGTTAACTTGATATATTTTTACACCGTAATGAGTCGACCAGTAATAGTACGAGGCAACAGCTATCTCCTTATGGAGATTGTAAGGATTTAGCTCGCCAAAATCCGCTTCGATCCCTCCATTGCTGCCAAAGACCACATACGGCGGAGCGGGAAAACCTCCGCTTCCGTCATTGGTTATATACATTAAGTTTCCATCGTCATGTGAATAAATACAAATATCCCGGAAATTATCAGCGGTAATTTTTTCAGCGTTAATCCAGCACTCGTGATATTCACCGGTTGTAAATCCACTGTTTATTAAGGTTGGCGTCGGCGCCGGTTCTGCCTGTAATTTCAATATTATCAAAAATGTCAAAATAATAACAGGCATAATTATTTTACTAAATCTTTGGTGTTGCATAGTTTTCCTCATGAAGTTAATTTCAGAATTATTAATTTGTTAATTAAAGCGTTTAAAAATGAATAAATTTTACACAAAAAGCATTTTTAATAACTTCTTCATATTATCATTGTGACCACCACCTTTCGAAGGATTTTTTTATTTAAGAATAATAGATTTAACTGTTTTCTGTCCGGTTTTTGTTTTCAAATGTATGAAATATACTCCCGATGTCAATCCCTCCGCATCCCAATTATAAACATAAATACCGGATAAAACATTTTGCTCACTATGGGAAAAGACTTCTTCTCCGATTACATTGTATATTTTTATCGAAATATCCGTTTTCTCTAAAATTTTATATTTAATCTCCGTCGAATTGTTAAAGGGGTTGGGATAATTTTGATATAAAACAAAATTGGCAGGCAACCATGGATTAAAATTAAGGTTAATCCCGGCCGAGGTCTGTTCCCAAATATGAACGAAATTCGGCGATATACCTTGAAACATAACGGCAGCGGCAATGTCTTTCTTGCCATCCCAATCCAAATCGGTAATCCAAGGATCCATATAAAAAAGACTGTCTAAAATAGGACTTTCCCAGGAAACAACAGAGTTTAATGTTTCAAAGTTAAAAAATGTCAATTGTGTCGCCTGACAAGAAAAATATACACTTAGTGAGGTTACGGTGGAAGGACGGCCGTCCACCACGCCAAAAGAAGATTCGTGGGGATTGTGATTGATTGTAGTGGTGTCCCGCCATACTACGGTGCCATTTTCAAATCCAATCCCTTTCCAGATTAAAGCCGAACCATTACCTACGGTCAATCCTACTGCGAATAGTTCCTTCAATCCGTCATTATCAAAATCTTCGATAATTGGCGTTAAACAAGAACTGGCCACGCCCAGGTTCAACCAATGCTGGGTGCAATTCCACACGACGGAAGTGTCGTAACGGAAGTATTGGATCGAAACCGGCTCATAAGTCCAAACTAGGTTAGCGCTGCCGGATACGATATCACAGATTCCATCATTATCAAAATCGTCAATATCTAAGCGGTAGTCCTGCCAATCCTGGTATCTTTCAATTAATAAATTCTGACTAAAACCTGTAGCGCCTTTTCCGGCGAACTCTCGAACAGTATAAATACAAGGCGGCTGCAACATACTGTGACTAGTGACATAACCTAGTTCCAATATCCCATCCTGATCTATATCACTGACTACAACATCTTGCACCGTTCGAAAAAAAGGATATAATCCTTTTAAAAAAGTATATTGCCCCGGTGCGGAAAATTCCCAGAAATATTCCCGGTCAAGGGTGTACAACAATTCTTTCTGCCCGTTCTGGTCGTAATCCGTGATCAGCATTTGAGTTATTAGTTGGACTCCATTGTCAGTAAAAAACCGTTCCTGCATAAATAAATCATATTGATCGTCGCCTGTGCATTTATAGATGAGAATATATGCAGTATCTGCATACTCGGACTCCTTCCACCAAGTACATAATTCCATTATATCATCATTATCCACATCGCCGACCGCGCAGTTGGTCATTCCCCACGGCTTATGTTCACTTTCCCACACCAATTGGAAATCCGCTTCGCTCACCTGCCGCGGCGGCGCGCTGTATTTCTGGTATACAGTCTCTGTGCTTTCAATGCACAACTGCCCCATCCGATTTTCAATGCGGTCTTCACTGCCGTCGGCTTGAGTTACAATAATATCCCAATAATCGAGCCACACTTCCCCTTCGCAGCGGATATTTATCAAATGCTGGTCGTAGTATTTACTGTAAGCCGGTGTTTTATCGTATCTTCCGCAGCGATTAATATACACTTCCAGACATTTACCTTGGATGCGGGCGATGTCGGGATAATCGTCGCGGTTGAAATTGCCCATCACCACGCCCGGCGGATGGTAGGATAAATCGACATAGCCGTGATCGGTCAAGCTGAAGCCGAAATCGACGGGAGAAAGGTATTCTTCTGCAGCAAAGACGGCGGAAACAGTGAGAAGGGCGTATAGGCTAGTGAAATGGATTTTTTTCATTGGGCTCCTCGTATGCGTTCCCACGCTAGAGCGGGGGAACGAGATAATTTGCAAATTAAAATACAAAAATAATGCCAAGTGAATATGAGGGTATTTACAGTATAGAAAATGTGGTATTGTAGGGAATATACGCAAATGCTTGCAAAAAAGCAATTAATATGAATAAGTTCCAAGTATCAAGTAAGAGCAAATAAAAAAGCGTCCATCATACGGTGAACGCCTTAATATATACATATGTGTTATCAGCTTATTCCATTTGATCTGCTGTAAATCCGCTTTTGCTTTTACTACCAGCCACCAGCTACCAACTACCAGCCTCACTTCATATACTTCTTCGCCACTTCATCTTCCGTCCGCACATTATAGATTTGGGTTTGGGCGAAGTCCAATCTTTCCGCTTGGAATTTTTTCAGAACGGTAATCGCCGAAAAAGATTTGCCCCCTCCGGCGGGAATAGCAAAATCTTCTACTTTGAAAGTATGAATACTGCCGCCTTTTTTACCGATGAGGTTGAAAATGGCGTCGAAAAGGCAGTCGAAGGCGTTGGGATTGAAAACATAGAAGACGCATTCCACATTCCAGTTGTCGGAAGCGGCGGATTTAGCGGCGAATTTTAAAGTAGTTTTACCCAGCGACAGTTCGCGGTAGCGGTATTTTTGCTTGAATTTGGCGATTTGATCTTTGCAATGATCCTCGATATAAGCGCGCTTTTGCGCTAAATCGGCGGCGGGGGAAGTCTTTGTCAGAGTACCAAGGCTTTGGATGAAGTCTACGAAAGATTGTTTCCGAATTTCCGGGATGGCAAAAACCGTTCCGGCGGAATCAGTGAGAGTGAATCCTTGGCCCGGGGTGTATTTCACCAGCATCTGCAGAGCCGCTTGGTAATAGAGCGGATATGCGGTTTTTTGCCCGGTGGACAGCATATTGGTCAATGCGTTGACAAAGTTATGGTAATCTTTGAATTCCACGGGAGTCTGAAAAGACTTCTGATTTTCTCCGCCGGGATATTCGATTTGGGTGAGCAGGAAACGGTGAGCGGTGTCCGCGTTGGAAACATCGATCACGGTTTCCTTTAGAGCTGACAAGGAATAATCGTAAATGTCCAATTCGACTTTATTGAACTTAAGCAGTGAATTGGTGCGGGAAGCGATTTCATAGAAGTAATATGAGGTGTCGAGTGGAGTACAGCCGGAAAAAATTACCACGATGACGGCTGTTAAGACGAAAGAAACTTTTTTCATAATTAAATCAAGATGTTTGCAAGTTTACAAGATGGCAAGTTAAAAGCACAAGCAATTTACAATAAATATAAATGATTTATATCGTTTCTAAAAAGTCTTTTCGCATGTTTAGGCAGGGACAGAACATTGACCCTGTCCCAAAACGCCCGTAGGGCGTCATACTGGCGCTGCGCAGTAGTCCCTGCGGGAAAAGCCAGTATCCATATCTCTATAAAATACAAATATTTGGATTCCCGCTTTCGCGGGAATGACGGGTCTGAGGCGCATTGTGGGACAGGCTGATTGTTCTGTCCCTACAATCGGAAAATAATTATTAGAACCAGTATAACAGATAAAAAAGCAAAGTAAAAACACCGGATTCCCGCTTTCACGGGAATGACAAATTTGGGGCATTCTCGGACAGACTGTCTCCTAAATGACGCCTTTTGGAGTATTATGCCACCAGCTACCAGCACTACTTTGTTAATTACTATAAATGAAATGTGTGAATATTTATTGTTGTCTAAAAATCCCCCTTTAATTCCCCCTTTAAGAAAGGGGGAAAGTGGGGTAGGACAGTTGTTTGCTGGTCTCCCCCCTTTTTTAAAAGGGGGGCAGGGGGGATTTTATCTAAATACAATACAATTAACACTTTGAACAAGCACATGAGAACTATTTAACAAAGCAGCGCCAGCCACCGGCTACTTCGTGGTAAAAGTCCATACCCCATCCCAATCTTCAGCCGGTGGATTCTGCAGGAAATGACGGCATCTCTCGATGTAGAGAACGGAAGGAGAATCTTTACCGTCGATTTGTAAGCCTTCAGAGAATTTATCCAGCGCTTTTTCCCATTTTTTATCTTTATAATAATTCAAGCCATCGCAGTAATGGGTTATCAGGCCGGTGGTGGTTTCCGGGAGTTTTTCCTCGGCTTCGGCTAAAAGCTGATAGATACGCACCGGTTCTTTTTTGCCTTTGACGCGGATTAAATCCAGTTCCCGGACTTTAAATAATTCTTTGACTTGGGCGTAAGTAGATTGACTAATTATGATGTAGGTACCGTATTGTTTGTTGATGCCTTCCAACCGGGAAGCTAAATTGACCACATCGCCGATGACGGTATAGGACAACCGTTGATGCGAACCGACATTGCCGATAGTCATAAAGCCAGTATTCAAACCGATGCGGGCTTTAAATTCGGGTTTGCCTTCAGATAACCATTGCGTCCGCAGGGCGGCGAGTTTTTTCTGCATATCCAGCGAGGCTTTGCAGGCAAGACGGGCGTGTTCTTCACGGATAATGGGCGCGCCCCAGACAGCGACGATGGCGTCGCCGATGTATTTGTCCAGCATCCCGTCATGTTCCAAAATAATGTCGGTCATCGCGCTGAGGTATTCGTTCAAATTATCCAGCAGTTTTTCCGGGGGCAGACTTTCGGAAATGCTGGTGAAATTTTCGATGTCGGAGAAAAACACGGACAGTTCTTTCTTATCGCCGCCCAGTTTCAGTTTGTCGGGATTGGCAATTAGTTCGTCCACCAGTGATTTGGCAAGATAATGGGAGAACATCCCCTTAATCATACGCTTTTCTTTTTGTTCACTGATGAATTGGTAGCCGCCGGAACCGAGGAAGGTGAAAACCGAGGCGAGGGCAGGCCCGGTAACTTCCATCCAAACCCCGTATTTGAACAGCCACACTGCGATTAAAGTAAGCAGAGCAAATTCCACTACCAGAGCGGCTAAACCCCCGACCGGTTTCAGGAAATGGACGGACAACATCGTGATGAAAGCGAAAAGCAGCATTATCCCCCAGATATGCCAGACTTCCAGAGTGCGGATGAATTTCTGATTAAGGATAGTCCATAGTGCGTTGGCGTGGTATTCCACTCCGGGAGTTTTTTCTTTGATGCCTCTATAGCCGTAGAAGGGGGAAAAGAAGGTGTCTTTCTGTTCTTCGATGGTAGCGCCAATCAGGACAATTTTGTCTTTGAAGGGATTTTCCAGCAGGGCGGCGAATTCCGGGGGCAAATCGGCCGTCCCGAAAAACGCTTCCATATAGTCGGTATCGCCTTTACGCAAAGTAAATTCCGCGTCGTCGAGGATGTTGCACAGGGGAAAAGTGGGGAAAGTTTCGGCGGGACCGCAATAATTGACCAGCATCGTATGCCCGTCGATGCGGGGGATTTTGTAGTCCCCGTAATAGAAGTTATGCGCATCGTTGCGGACGGAAACAGTATCGGAATAGCCGTTTTTCAGTTTGACCGCTTTCATTCCGATAGGCAGGTAAGTTTTGTCCCCCAGCGGCTGAAAAAGCAGGTATCTGCGGGTAAAGCCATCAGGGTCGTTAGGTTCATTGACAATGCCCCATTCCGCGCCGGTATTCAGTAGAATATCGATGGGTTTATACACAAGTTTGATGGTTTCTTTGATGAAGGGATTGCGGTCTTCCTGAACTTTCCCGGCGAGCACGACATTTCCGGCGTCTTTCACTGCGGCGGCGAGGAGGGAATCGCCTTGCGGAGATTTAGCGTCTATTTCGGTGAACTGCACATCGAATACCACCATCCGCGCCCCGGCGCGTTTCAAATTAGTGATCATACGGGCGTAGTATTCGCGGGGGAAAGGCCAGCGGTCTGGCAGTTCGTCGTAGGATTGGTCATCGATGCCGACAATGATGATGTCGGAGTTTTTAACATCGATGGGGCCGCGGAATTTGAAGCGGGCGTCTAAAGTCCGCAGTTCCAGCCCCTGCACCAAATCCAATACGGAAAGCAGGACAGCTAAAATAAAAGCTCCTAAAGCGATCAGGAGCTGAGTAGTGATTTTACCGCGTTGTTTGGAGGGCATAGTAGTTTATTCCCAGGTTTTAGCTTTCATAGCGGTTTCTACGATGGCGTCGAGTTTTTCGATGATTTCCGGGTCGATATTGTCAACAGGCAAGTATTCTAATAAAATATGATAATTGGATTTGTTTAAAATATTACGCTGTCCAATTCTATTAAAAAAGTTGTCGAATAAAGCTTGCATAAATTTGCTGGCATTGGTATCCGGCGACCAAGGGCTGACTTTTTCAATATCTAAGTATGATTTGGAAATTTCCGTCAACGATTGTTCCATCATCTCAACATAATCGGCTGAACCTTTAAATTCCAAATAATCACCTTTTAAGGCAAAATCTAAGAATACACTTCGAATACAAATATAATTTTCAATTTCGTTTTTCCGCCATTTAATCTCATTAAAATCGGGGTGAGATTGCAGAATAGCGTTTTTATCCATTATTAAAATTCCCGTCAAATCATCTTTCCCTTCTTTAATTCCGAAAAAGTGTTCTCGGGCTTTGCTTGCCTGTTGTATATATTGAACAAAAGGCATCTTCAATATATCGAAAGCTTTATGTTGTAGGATTCGTGCAAATTCCCGCAGAATAGTCAAATCCGAAGAACCTTCCAAATACAAAATCCAGCCCTTCAATTCGGCTTGGTAATATTGTTCGAATCCGAAATCCCTTAAGGATTTTAATAATTGCGTTCCTTTATCGTTTATTGTATGGGGGCGTTTTCCTAAGAAAGCGATGACTTTATCGCTTTCAACCGCTTCATTCAATACTACTTCCGAGTGGCTGGCGGCAATTATCTGAGATCCAAGTGTCTCCGCTACCTTTTTAATTAGATCATAAACCTGTCTTTGCCGCAGGATTTCCAGATGGGCGTCAGGTTCGTCGAGTAATATTACCGAACGGGGATTGGAATACAGAAAAGCTAGTAATAAAAGAGTCTGCTGTAATCCTCGGCCGGTGGAGGAAATATCTAAGATGACATTGTCTCGATTCTTAATGTTTAAGGCAATCGCTCCGCGATCCGGCAGATACTGCGGCCTAAGGAGTGTTTCTCCAAACAAAACTTCGATATGCTTTACTATTTTTTCCCAATCTTTGCCGTCTTTATTCTCATACACATTATAGCAAATATTCCTAAGCACCTGCGCAGTTTGTCCTTCTCCGATTAAAACATTGATTCTACCTGATTGAATAAGCGGCTCTTCGGAGATCAAACCGGACATCGGCGGCAAAAATGCGATTCTGGGAATGGCGGACGCTTTCGGATATTCGATGTTATACGATGGTTTGCAATATAGTATTTCTGAATTGCTATAATAATATTCAAACTCAATTTCCCAATTATCGTTATTTGAAAAGCCGGAAACAGCAATTTTTATTAAAGTATTGGAATGTTTATTACCTTGATGGTCTCGAGTTTTTCGGTTTCTAAATAATAGGTTTGTATTTGAAACAGGGATATTTAAAATTAGGATTCGATTGATCGCGGTTCCGGTTGTGCGTCTGGGCGTTATACTGATTGCATTATTCCATTGCTTTAAACCATCAAACCATAAGGTTAAAGCCTGCAGGGCGGAGGTCTTTCCCGAATTATTGGGTCCGATAAACACTACGCTCTGCCCCAAATCGATGTCGACTTCTTCAAACAGTTTGAAATTTTTTATGCGCAGCCGTGTCAACATTTACTAAAATCTCCATTCCCACTTGAACTTGGCGCGGTTTTCCGCATAGGTGTTTTCCGCATCGACCGCGTCTTCCAAATCGATGTTTTCCACTTCCATCGCCAGCGACATATTGCCGGTGATTTTCCATTTCATTCCGGCGCGCAGCGAGCGTTTGACATTGTCCACTGCATTGCCCATAGGCCCGTCGACCGGATCGATGTCTTCGATTTTTTCACCGGTGAGGTAGTCCACACCGGCGTAAGTGGTGAACAACCGGTTCATAAAATAGTAATTAAACCGCAGGTTAAAAATAGAATAGATAGTTTTAGTGGCGGTCTCCGGCGCATTGGTAGAGCGGCCTAAACCCAAATCGATGCTCCAAGGGTAAGGAGGAGTGAGGGTGGAAGAGAATATTAAGGAATTATTATCGAAATTATAATCGCTGTTCTTAGCGTCGGCGTAGGACATCAGCATCAAATTCAAATTCAGATTGGCCTGCCATTCCCCGGATTTGACCTGGTAACCGGCGGAAGCGGTGATGGTATTGGTGGTGTTTTCCGAAGGAGTGATTTGGTAAGTAAGGGAAGTGCTGTCGATAATAGTGGAATCGATGGGCAAATTATAGATATAAGTAATTTCCGTAGTGTCTTTAACGCCTTCACGGGTAATCATCCTGTAGCCAATGTTGAGGGAGGGCCATTTGGGCAGCATCAGGCCGATACCGGAACTCAAAGTGTTGGTGGAAGTAGTAACCTGCTTATTATTATAAAGGTTGTCTTTTTTCACTTCCCCGCCGAGCGTTAGGTTCACAGCATTGCCAAACATCCTGGTGCGGGTATCGGCTTTGATAGCATCGACATCGGATTGAATAGAAGGATTACCCAGTGAAGTATAGGAATCCGGTACGCGGCGGTAATTTAAATTAAAATTGGTCGGCAAATAAGGCAACGGCGTCCTCAAATCGAAGAATAACGCCGGCTGGATGGCGCCGAAGGGGATGAGCGAATTATTGATACGGAAGTTGAAATTGTCGGACATAAAATTGTCGATGTCCAGCACTAATTGGTCGTTGGCGCTGAGGGCAAGCCCGGAATCCTGGTCGGCGATGATTTCGTCGATGTCTTTGCGGCTGGCGTACATATTGTCGATGAGCAGACTGAGGGCAGCTTCAAAACTGACGAAAGTTTTACGGAACAGCCTAAAATTCAAGGTGGAGGAAATTACGATATTATCTTTAGGACTGCCTAATTTGCCGATAACCGCGGAAGTATCCGCCGCCCAGCGTTGGAAAGCTTCATCCCATTCCGCATCGCCCGGGGAGTAACCTTGCCCATGCAGGTAGAGGGCTAAGGTAGAGGAATCGTAATCGGCGTAGGTGTAGCCGCCGATTTCGATAATGTCCTGACGGAAAGATAAAGAATCGTCAGTATTGGCTTTGAAACGGAGGTAGTTGAAGCCCAATTCGGCGGTATTGAAAATCCCTTCGGCGTTGCGGGGAGCGGTGAATGTTGTGCGGAGGCCGAAAGCCTGACGCTGATAGGTGGGAGCGCCGGTTTCATATTGATAAATGTAAGTGGTGTCGGAAGCGGAAATAACGGAATCGATCAGGGTGCTGTCCGTATCGGTGAGGAAATAGGGCGCGACTTTATTGCGCGCTTCACCGACAAAGGTGGAAAGACCGAAAAATCCAAGTCTAACATCGGCGGAAACGCCGCGGATACGGGTACCTTTGATAGTGAGTTCGGAAAAGCGGGGATTGCCGTCGCCAAAAATGAGGGTCAATGGTTTAGTGTCGAATTTTATTCTGTAACGGTTCAGAGTTTGACGGCGGTCGGCTTGAGTCTGAGCTTCTTCATCGAAGTAGAAGTTGTAGAAGACTTCCGCTTCGGTTTTGAGCCAGCCGGCGTCGATCGTGGCGCGGACGCGGGGTTTGTTATGGTCGATGGGACGGTTGACCGGCTGTTCTTTGCCGTCGTATTTATCGTAACGGGTTTCCCAGGAAGTGAAGACATTATATTTGACTTCGGTCTTTTTCACCGGTTTGAATTCCTGCACGGAGAAATCGAAGGAAGCGGGCGGAGTGATATTACCGGCTTTATCGCGGGCGGTGACTTGAATGGAATGACCGCCGGTGGACATTACTTCCAGCGGCATATAGGTGATGATGTCGTTGGTGATTAACGCTTGATTGGTGACATCTTTTCCGTCGACGATAAGCTTGATGGAAGCAGTGACAATGTCGTCTTCCGGGTCGAACAGAGAGATAACCACCAATTCCGGTTCCCGGGGGATAGCGGAGCCGGGTTCAGGAGAGAGCAAAGTGATTTTTGCGGGATTGCCGCCGCCGGTGGGAGCGACCGCGTATTCATAAGGATTGATTTCCGGATTGATTTCCGGTAAAGTGCGTTTCGCCCCTTCTTCGTCTTCGGCGTAGATGTAGTATTCCAGAGTGCCGAATTCCAGGAATTCGGGGGAAATTTCCGCCACATAAAAATCCTGCTCAAGGTAGAAATTAGTAAAATCGAACTGCGGCTTACCCGGAGTACGGAAATATAAGAGGAGTTTGCCGATTTCACCGTCGTCCGTTACGATAGTTTTAAATTTCAGCGGTTCACCGGGAGCATAGTCTTCAATCTCTACATGGAGAATGTTGGGGGGAATACCTTGAGCAAGCAGATTCAGGGGCAGTATAAGGGCGATCAATAAAGTCCAGCGCAGGCTGGCGGGAATGCTTTTTTCCGACATAACCATCCCGATTTTAGGATTTGAGCCCATCAGGGGCGTGAGTTTTTCTTAGTTTTAAGAACGATATAGAAAAGAGAACAAAGAACAGAGAACAGAAAAACAAATTAAAAAGCAGAGAACAAGGATAAAAATACCCGGCGATATTTTTCCATAGAATTTATTGTACTAAGAGCTTTTGAAAAAAGCAAGCAATTTAATAAAAAAATATGGATTTATCGGCAAAAAAGTGAAGTTAGAGCCATTCACCGGAAAAATAAGGGGTTTTTTACTCGTAAAAACCGGTAAATATAAAGCCAGACACCTGACATCAGATACAAAAAATTGGGAAAACCCTAATCATACACAGCAAATTATCGAATTGAAGTTGCTTTTTTGCGGATTTTTATTAAATTTTGATTTACTCGGCTGTCAATTAGATGCGAGATGCCTGCCGCGAGATGCAAGTTGCGAGATGCGAGCCGCAAATCCGGGTTGGCTGTGAAAGATAGGGAATCTACAGCACAGAGTTTTTGCTTTTAACTTGAACACTTGCCAACTTGACCACTTGAACACTGCTTTTACTGACGACTATTTTCAAGAAAATATCATTTTATAAAAATACATAATCAGGAGTAAGCGAATGAGTAAAAAAATTTTAATAGTGGACGATGAGCCGGATTTAGTGGCTTTTTTGGAAACGCTATTTTCCGATAACGGGTATCAGGCGATTACCGCAGGCGATGGTAAAGAAGGATTTGCCAAAGCTATTTCCGAAAAGCCGGATTTGATCACTTTGGATATATCGATGCCGGAGGAATCCGGGGTGCGGATGTTCCGGGATTTGCAGGACAATGCAAAGACCGCAGATGTGCCGGTGGTGATAATTACGGGTTTGTCCAGTGATTTCAAGCGTTTTTTGGATCAGTTGGAACGGAAGAAAAAGATTTATCCTCCCGCGGCTTATTTTGAAAAGCCCATTGAGAAGGAGGAATTGTTGAAGAAGATAGGAGATATTCTCAAATAGGCATCGGGTATTGGGCATTGGGCATTGAGCATTAATGAAAGCAGGAGAAATGCGCTTTTGCATTATAATTTAAGCCGCCGGAGTAAAAAACGGCGGCTTTTATTATTTGCAGGCAACTTTTCTTAAAGAGAAATTGTCGTAATAAATGGTAAGGTGTGTCTAAAAAATGAATAAGACTTACAGTAATTAAGTAATTAAATAAATAACAAGAGAATAAATTTTCAATAATTGGGAATTGCAGGTATGAGAGACAAATTAATTGCGCTGGCAGCTGTTTTTACGCTGGTTTTTACAGCGGCGGGAGCGATGGCGGCGGAGGAATTCGGCTTTTTTCGCTACCCTGACGCTAAGGGCGATAAAGTGGTGTTCACTTCCGAAGGTGATTTGTGGATAGCATCGATCAACGGCGGGACGGCGCGGAGATTGACCACTGACGATGGAGTCGAGCGTTTTCCCAAGTTTTCCCCGGACGGCAAGTTAATTGCTTATTCGGCGGAATACGACGGCAATATGGATGTGTACATCATCCCGGTGGAAGGCGGAGAACCCAAGCGCTTGACCTATCATCCGTATGGCGATGCGGTGGTGGATTGGACGCCGGACGGGAAAATAATCTACCGCTCCGCCCGTGACACCGGACAGCGTTTGACCCGTTTATACACAGTTGATAAGGAGGGGAATTATTCGGAACTAATGGCGCTGCCCAAAGCGGCGATGGCGTCTTTTGCGGCTGATGGCAATCGAATTGCATTCACACCGATTCTACGCAACAACGCCACTTGGAAGCATTATCAGGGCGGTTTAGCCGACCAAATTTGGGTGGCCGATTTGAAAAAGAAGGAATACGGGAAAAAACAGGTATCGACTTATATCGGACATAATTCTTACCCGATGTGGATTGGGGAAAGGATTTATTTCATCAGCGATTCCATCGGAAGGCAGAATATCTGGTCGATGAAACCGGACGGCAGCGATCAGAAGAAGCTGTCCGACCAGAAGAAATATGATATTCGATGGCCTTCGGCGGGGGACAATGTCATCGTATATCAATTGGCGATGGATATTTGGAAGACAGACATTGCCACCGGTAAAAGTGAAAAAATCGACATTCAATTGCCTTCGGAACGGTTAGGCACGCGGCAGTCGATTATGGAACCATCGGGATTTATCAATTGGTTCGATTTGGATGAGAAGGGCGATTGGATGGTGATCGAAGCCCGCGGTCAGTTGTTCAGCGTTCCCACTAAGAGCCGGACGGCGTTAGTCCGGACGATGACTTCGGATTTCTCAGTGCGGACGAAACATCCCTCGTTTTTGGGAAATAAAGTAATAGCTTTATCCGACGCTACCGGTGAAGACGAATTTTGGCAGTACGACCCGTTTCTGAAGGAGGCGCCTAAGAAACTTTCTTCCGACAATAAAATGTGGCGCTATCATCTGCAGGTATCGCCGGATAAGAAGTCTGTCGCCTACAGCGACGGAAACTGCAATCTCTATATTATGGATGTGGCTTCCGGGAAGAGTACTAAAGTAGCTCATTCCGATATTTGGGAAATCCGCAGTTATCAATGGTCGCCGGACAGCCGCTATTTGGCCTATGTGTCGCATGTTACCGATTTGATCGACGGAATTTATATCTACGACACTCAAACCAAGGAAGACCATTATGTCACGGATCCGATGTACAGCAGTTATCATCCCAGCTGGGATCCCAAAGGTAAGTATTTGTATTTCCTGACCGAATCGTATATCAATCCTATGCCTAACCGTTACTGGGATCAGATCGGATATATCACGCCGGATAAGCTGTATATGTATTTATTGAACGATGAGGCGAAGAGCCCGTTCGCCCCCGATAGTTCATTGTTGGGAATGAAAGAAGAAGAAAAGAAAGACGAGAAGAAGGACGAGAAGAAAGAAGAAGACAAAGATAAAGGCAAAGAAGAGGAAGCTAAGGAAGATACCCTGAAAGTCGAAATCAAGTGGGAAGGACTGCAAAGCCGGATGGTGGAAGTGCCGGTGAGTGCGGGATATTACTACGCTTTGGCGGCGGCGGAAGATATGCTGTATTTCGTTTCCGGCGATCGGATGGGAATGACTCCGGACGAAGAAGAAGGGCCTAAACCGTCTTTGAAACTATACAAATTCGGCGACCGCAAGGAATACACCGTGATGGAAGGTATAGACAGTTTCGATTTGTCGGATAATGGGAAAGTTTTAGTGGTACAGCAAGGCTCGAGTTTCATTCGGATGGACGCGGGCGCCACGGAAGCTCCAACAGGGACCGGGGACGACGATCCACATGTCAAATTGGACGGCTGGAGCGTGAAACACAATCCCCGGGCGGAATGGGGTCAGATGTTCCGGGAAGCTTGGCGGATTCAGCGCGATTTCTTCTACGATGAAAAAATGCACGGGGTGGATTGGGAGGCGGTGTTGAAATTGTATGAACCTTTGATTCCCCGCATCGCTACCAGGGAAGATTTGAACGATTTGATTGGAGAGATGATTGGAGAACTCAACGCCGGGCACGCCTATATTTTCGGCGGGGATATGTACCGGCCTAAACGCATCAGCGTGGGAATGTTGGGCGCGGATGTCAGCCGGGATAAATCGGGGTATTTCCGTATCGACCGGATACTTGCGCCGGATTTGACCGCGGAAGACACTCGTTCGCCTTTGACTGCGCCGCATATCAAAGTCAAAGCGGGCGATTACATCATCGCCATCGACGGTATTTCCACCACCACGGTGAAAGATTATATGGAACTACTGCAGAACAAAGCCGGGCGCGAAGTGATATTGACTTTGAACAGCAAGCCTTCGCCGGACAGCGCGGTAGATTATCTGGTGAAAACGATGAGCGATGAATTCGAACTGCGTTACCGCGACTGGGTGGAAGGACGGCGGAAATATGTGGAGGAGAAATCCGGCGGGAAAATCGGTTACATCCATATGTCGGATATGAGCGTGAATGGTTTGAAGGAATACGGGCGGATGTATTATCCGCAGTATAATAAGCCGGGGATGGTATTGGATGTGCGGGATAACGGCGGCGGCAATATCGCCATAATGCTGTTATCACATCTCGACAGACGGGTGTGGTCGACGGAGACCGCACGCCGCACAAAACCCAGTGTCAGGCCTTCCGCCGCCTTCTTCGGGCATTACGCGATTTTATGCAACAACGAAACCGGCAGCGACGGCGAAACTTTCACTCAAGGCGCGCAGATGCTGGGGCTGGGAAAGATATTCGGCACGCGGACTTGGGGAGGATGGGTCGGTATCCGTTCCGACAAGCCTTTGAACGACCAGGCTTGGTACACCACGCCGGAATTTTCCGGGTGGGGAGTGTTTGGCGATAAGGAAGGCAAATGGCTTATCGAAGGGACGGGAGTGTATCCCGATGTGGAGATTGAAAACGATCCCGGTTCGGTGTTAGCCGGTAAAGACCCGCAGCTCGATGCGGCCATCGCCTATTTATTGGATAAGATGGCGAAAGAACCGAAGACTTTGCCGGCCCGGCCGCCGGTGCCGAAGAAGAAGGTGAATTTGCCGAAGTAGCTGGTGGCTGGTGGCTAGTGGCTAGTGGCTAAAAGCAAAAGCGATTCAAAAACAGATAGAGAAGATATAAACAGATATGTGAATGCAGGGGCGTCCACCGTACGGCGGACGCTCTTTTTTTTAAGTTAAATTTTGGTGCTATAGTCCAGGATGTAATTGTTAGAAAAAAGTTTTACGAAAACCTTGACAATGTCAGAATACTCATTTATATTGTACAAATATTTTCACAAATTAATCTATTAACAGGAGCTTCAATGAAAACCTTTACTTGCGGTATTGTTTTATTGCTGCTTCCTACGATATTATCCGCGCAGCCTTTAGGATTATTTCCCGCGGTGAACGACGCTCGTTCCCGCAGCCTGGGTCATACGGAAGTGATGACCAGTGTCGGGAGTAATGCAGTGTTCGCCAATCCGGCGAATTTGGGATTAGTCACCGAACCGATCTTTATGGCAGGAGGGAGGATTTATTGGGGCAGTTATAAGACCGAAATTTTTGAGATGTTCTACGACGATTACAAAATGGAGTGGAAAATGCACCCCAAATTAACACAATTTTCCTTTGCCATGCCGCTGAATTCGCACCATTCCACGACTAAAATAACTTTAGCCTTGGGGTACAACACCTACTTCGATTTTGGCGCGGTTATGTATTCCAAACAATCATCTTCTTGGGGCGGCGATATTATGTCAGAAGAAACTACATTTACGCAGAGGGGAGGATTGAATACCCTTTCGCCCGCCATCGCATTTAATTTTAATGGTAAATTCATGCTGGGATTGGCTTTGCATAAGTCGATATTGGAGAAGAACCGGTATATAGCGGAATATGATAATTCGCCGCCGCCGGAATATCCGGAATATTATACGAAAAGGTATGAAGAAGAGCATAAAGGTTCAGCCTTCTTTTTTACTTTGGGCGGACGAATAAAATTCGGCGAAAAGTTCACTATGGGATTCATTATCTTCCCGGGTTTCAGGTATGATATAGCCGATGGAGAATATACCCGAGAATACTACGATGGCAGTGAAGAATCCGGCGTGGAGGAGAATTCCGGTGTTTCCGTTTTGCCGCATTTGGGACTGGGATTTTCCTATTCGATTCTTCCCAATTTACTTTTGGCGGCGGAGTATCAAACCCGGCCGAATTACAAATCAGGCAGTGATTACGAACCGGTCGATGACAATCCTTTTACCGGCAGCTGCCTGAGGCTGGGGATGGAATATCAGTCCACATTAGCTTACCGTATGGGATATTTCCAAGACGGTGTGCCGCAGGACATTCAGTGGGCGGATGATGAAGAGCAAAAGCCGCTGACCGGTTTCACTGCGGGAGTAGGGATTTCGTTGAATGACCGGATTAATGTCGATATATTCGGCGAATGGGCTGCCTATAAGTATGATACCTACATCGAAGATGAATCTTACGGGGAAAATAAGCTTACTTTTTACACTTTCGGCGGGATGATGACCTATTTGCTGAAATAGCCGATGGCTGATGGCTAAAAGCAAAGCAAACCGCCATGGGCGGCTGGATTCGCGTCCGCCCACAACTTAGAATGAAAATAGTCGACTCGCGGACAGCGTTCTGGTTATTTTCAAGATAAAAACGCTTTAGAACGGAATAAACAGAAAACAGATGCGCAAAAGCCGGGGCGGATTTATTGATCCGCCCTGTTTTATTTTTAACGGCAATAATTTTATACTGTTTCACATTATTGCTTTCCGATTGCAGGGACAGAACACTGAGCCTGTCCCTACTAAACATACGAAAAAATGTTACTATAAAGTTCTCTGATCAAATATGGAATGTCGGGATTGAGACAATCCCGACTCCAAGCCCCCGTACTATGGAGGTGGGGTTGTCTCAATCCCGCCGGAAGAAGAAAACTGTTAAATTTGCTCAAAATACTTTGTAGATACGAAAAAACTTTTGGGAATTAGCATAGTAGTTCTTAAAAGTTTGGTCATCTCGCCAATGCCTTGTCAGGTCTTTAGCGAAGTGGAGACCTGGCAGTCATCTTACATCGATGCGACAATTCTTTTGATAATCACTAAAAATGCAACTATATTAAGCAAAAAAGTCATTGCGATTTTTGCATTTGACACAAAATATCTGTACTATAATTAAATAATTGTACAAATTTGTGAAAGAAATTACTCGAACTAAATGATAGGGCTGGATTTTGCGCATTAATAAGAGCCCAAATAGCAAAAATGACTTCACAGGAAAAAGCCGGTTTTTGCATGTGACTCTGCTATTGGTTATTTCTCCAGGTCGATAATCGAAGCCAAAAACAATTAACATATTTTTACTGAATTGATAAGTAACCTAATCTTATATAAATTTTTTGGAGAGATAAATATGTGCAAATTGTCAAAGATTCTTTTAGTCGGTTTATGCTTGATAACTATATTTAATCAGGCATATACCGAAGAAGCAAAGAAACCATTGTATCTGCGGGGCGGATTATCCCTCTATTTTCCCGCTTCCTCGAATTTGACCAAGAATTTCGATTACGGCGGTGCATTGAAATTTGGCGCGGGTTACAATTTAAATTCCCGGTTTGCGATAGAGGGATTGTTTTCCTTGGGTTATCTAAAAGCTACCGTGACGCCTGTGGTTACGGACACCGTTCCCGATCTTTCGAACCCGGGAACCGATTCATTAATCTGGAGTGATTGGTCCGGGAATCACACTTTCATTCCTTTTAATGTAAATCTGGTTTATCTGCTGCGGAAAAGCGAAAAAACGCAGTGGCGGTTATTTGCGGGGCCGGGTTTCTATGGTATTCCCAAACTTCCCGGTGAAGATAAATGGTTTAGCAGTATAGGGATGAACGCCGGTGTGCGGATGCACTACCAAAAATCAGCCAAATGGATTTTTTACGGAGAATTAGCGGGACATTATTGGCTGGAAGACAAAGCGTTCGAACCATATTGGAAAGGCACTTCCAGCTGGGCGGAATTGTCCGTAGGAGTGTATTTCCCCTTCAAATTGAAAGAGAAGCCTAAACCGACCCCGCCTCCTCCCCCGCCGCCGCCCAAGAAAGAAGAACCCAAACCGACTCCTCCGCCGCCGCCTCCGGCGCCCAAACCCGAGGTGAAACCTACTCCTCCTCCTCCGCCGCCTCCACCTCCGCCGAAAGTGGAACCTCAACCTGCGCCGACTCCTCCGCCTCCGCCCAAACCCGAGGTGAAACCTACTCCTCCTCCACCTCCGCCTCCACCGCCGGTACCGGAAGGGATTATCAAGGGGTTGAAGTTTTCCTTTAATTCCTTTATGGTAGATGCGGAAGCGCAAAGAGAGATAGATAAAATCGCCGAAGCTTTAAAAGCTAATCCTCAAGCCAAGATTAATATCATTGGTCACACCGACGCTGTAGGCAGCGAAACCGATAATATGAAACTGTCCACGAACCGCGCGGAAAGCGTTAGGCAGGCATTGATCAATTTAGGCATCGCCGGAGAGCGGATGACTACCCTTGGCAAAGGCGAATCCGAATTGCTTAATTCTGTCGATCCCAAAGCTGCGGAAAACCGCAGAGTGGAGATTAAGGTTATCAAGTAGTTGTACAAAACACATCTCTTTCTGAAGTCACTCTATGTGAAAAAAAAGCCGGGCGCTGCATAACCCGGCTTTTATATTTGGAAAGAACATATCAGAAGGCCATCTGCGCCTGGAAGAGCGCCAAATTATCGGAACTAGCGATTAAACTATTGGAAGAAGAAATTGCCTCCCAGGCTTACTGCACAAGGTAGTTTAAATAGAGCAGGGTTTTCCCATCGTTAAGGTATAGTCAAAACGAATAGTAGTCTAAGCGGCTTCGCTATCGCCCGCATCAGTATCTATGAACTAGCTCAAAGTCATTTTATAGGAGAGAATTTTGTTGAATTTGAAATTAAATAATGTTATATTACATGTTCTCCGAAATTAAATCGCTATCAACAATATCAGGATATAAATGAAATCATCCGCAGAAAATCCGATTATAATTGTGGGAGCTGGCATCGCCGGTTTGACTTTGGGTTATCACTTGATTAAAGCCGGGCGGAAAGTGACAGTGGTGGAGATGGAGGAGCAGGTGGGAGGATTGGCGAGGTCGTTCCGGTACGACGGATTCACTTTCGACATCGGGCCTCACCGGTTTCACACCGACGATCAGGAAGTGCTGAAATTCATCCGGGATGTACTGGGTGAAGACAGTTTGACCATCCGGCGGAAGAGCGGGGTCTATATGTTTGGGAAATATTTCGAATGGCCGCTGGGTTCGACCAGCATTTTCCGGCTGCCACCCGAGGTGATGGTCAAATCGTTTTTTGATTTGCTGTCGCGCCGGCAAATCGTCGATCCGGATAGTTTCAGCGAATATACTATGGCGCGTTACGGCCGGACGCTGTATCAGGTATTTTTCAAACATTATACCGAGAAGTTCATCCGCATCCCTTGCGAGGAAGTGCATGTGGATTGGGCGTTAGCAGGAATCAATCGGGCGGTGATTGACAAGCGGGTGAAGGCGAATTCCTTGTTCGATTTAATCAAAGGGGTATTACTGCCGGCGAAAGTGGATACGGATTTTATTTATCCCAAGACGCCGGGAATCGATAATTTTTGTTTCAAGCTGAAAGCAGCGATTGAAAGCGGCGGCGGGAAAGTATTGACGGGGACAAAAGTTACAGGATTGAAAGTGACATCGGGAGTGATCGAAGAGGCGAAACTGTCCAACGGAAGCACGGTAGATACCGGGAAACTGGTGTGGAGCGGTGAAATCCATTCGCTGGCGCGGATGCTGGGGCTGCCGCAATTTCCGCTAAGGTATTTGTCGATGGTGTGTTACAATGTAGCGGCGGCGGGAACGCCGGCGAACGATTTTCAATGGATTTATTTCGGCGACCGCAAGATTACCATCAACCGCACTTCTACCCCCTATCTTTTCAATCCGGCGAACGCTCCGGCGGGGTATCACGGCATCAATGTGGAAATCACTTGTATGGAGAATGATCATACTTGGCAGAATCCCGATTCGATGATCAACATTGTCAAAAAGGATTTGCTGCAGACTAAACTGGTAAAACGCAAAGAAGACCTCAAGGAAATTTGGCCGGAGCGCATCCGCAATACTTATCCGATTTACGATTTGAAATACCGGACGAATTTGGCGGAGGCGACGCGGGAATTGAGTAAGTTCTCCAATCTATTGCTGCTGGGCAGATGCGGCACTTTTTGGTACAATAATATGGACCATTCGATGAAAATGGCGATGGATTATGCTCAGCATATATTGACTGGCAAGGATATTGCAGGGAAAGATATATATTTTTCGGTGGGAGAATAAGGATACAATGATAATAATAGAATGTTAATGTTTTAGATACGGAAGATAATGGAGTAGTCCGTATAAAAGACAACACTATGCATATTTTTCTTAATCAATATATAAATAGCGCTAAAAGGGCAGGCGGCAGAAGAATTTTCTTGGAGAGCAACAGGTATGCTTAGAAAGACTGCATCCGGCATAGGAATCAGCGCGGGGTACGGAATATTCGTCCTATTGGTCGAAGACATTATTTCAGTAGGGATTGCCAAAGACAATTTTACGCTTAAACAAGCGTTTTTCTCCCTGCTGATTTATATTATCAGCTTCATAATAATAACTGGCGCGGCGAAAATCTGCATCAGGTTTTACCGGAAGCTGCGGAAACGGGAGGGGGCTATGACGCCCTCGATATTATTAGTACTTTCAACCTACCTTTTATTTCATCTAAGTTATGAGAAGATCGCAATCTTGTTCTCCGGACACTCGTTAATCTTTGAGACAATGTTATATCTCGCAATGGGATTGAGTTCGCTTATCTTTTATGTAATTGTATGGAAACTGATGAGATGGAATAAACCATCGGACCCGGAGGTGATTTTAATTCGGGCCGTGGGATTTACCGCCGGATTCAGCGCATTGCTCATAGTTATTACCCGAGCCAACTTTTCACCGTATATCAGATACATTGCGGATCAAACCGGGATTGTTCCCTATATCGCCGGCGGATTTTTTGTAATTGGCGTTTGGGTATTGGCAGTAAGGGTATGTGAATATTGGATATATAAGAAAAAGGATTTAAAGCTGCCGAAGGTAAAATGGATTACCGCAGCGGTGTCTTTATTGGTGATTTTTACCGCCTACGGTACAATGACAATTGCCTGGGAGGGAGTAGTCAATAAAAAGGTGGATAACCGATACATTTCTACCGGCGAGAAGCCAAATGTACTAATTCTGGTCATCGACGCTTTGCGGGCGGATCGGGTGGATTTATATGGCAATCAGCGGAATTTAACTCCGAATATCGACAAATATAGTTCCAAAGGGACCGTGTTTTTAAATACTTTGGCGAATTCCTCGTGGACTAAACCATCGGTGATGTCGTATTTCACCAGCCGTTATCCCGGAATGAACCCTTTGCACGATTTTGACGATCGGGCGCCCGATACACTGGCGACTTTGGCGGAGCGGATGCGGGAAGCAGGATATTATACCCGGGCGATAAGCGAAAATCTGAATGTATCTGAAAAATATAATTATCATCAGGGATTTACGGATTTTATAACTAATGAAGGATTCGATGGCAAACAATTATTATTCCCTTCGCATATGGTATCCCGGATTTATCCTTATATTGTGGAAATCGGCTACCTTATGGGATTAGAAGATGACGGCGACGGCGCCACTTCCAATTCGGCTGTAATCCCTTGGTTGAAAGCGAACAAAGATAAGCAGTATTTTATGTATGTTCATTATATGGGTCCGCATTTCCCGTATTATCCCCTGCAGCGGCGCTATTCCCGCAAAGGAGTATTACAGCCGATCGATATAATCCTGTTGAAATACCTGCATTCACCTGATGCCGGCAGTTTGCTGAGTCAAGAAACTATCAAAGTGGTAAAAGACCGCTACGATGATGAAGTGTATGATTCGGATAGGATTGTGGGGGAAGTGTTCCGCGCTTTGGATGAAATCGGCGGATGGGACAATACCATTGTAATATTGACTTCCGACCACGGCGAGGAATTTTTGGAACATGGAATGGGTGATCACGGCAATTCAATGTTCAATGAACTTTTAAAATTGCCGCTGATTGTCTGGCTGCCTAAAAACGCTAATAAGGTGGAAAGAGTGGAAGAGAGAGTGCAATTATTGGATTTGCCTCCCACCATATATGATATATGCGGGATCGATGTTTCGGAAAAGCTGGAAGGCGTATCGCTGCTTCCGTTAATCTCGGATGATTCACTGCAATACGGCGGCTGGGGACGCGGTTATTACGGTGAAGTGCAGCCGTTTCGCAAGCTGAAGCGGGCTGATTGGATTTACGCCTATATGAAGGACAATTACAAACTGATAAAAAACACTTTCACCAGCGAATTGAAAGATCCGAATTATCGTCTGTTTGATTTGACCGTCGATTCCGGCGAAACCGTGAATGTGCGGGTGAAACATCCCGAAGTAGTTTTACAATTGAAAGCGGAAATGGATTCCCTGTATAACTACTGTCAGAGCCATTATATTGAAGGTTCGGAGAAGGACCAGGTCAAGGCGACCAAGGAGGAGAAGCGGAGATTGCGGGCGTTGGGATACGCCAAGTAAAACCGGAATCCGGCTTTTGCTTTTATCTCTAATATACAAGTAGTTGGAATCGCTTGTTGGGTATAAACAACACTAGAACATGCGTTGTCCGGTCTCTAACGAAGCGGAGACCTGACAGAGAAATCTTGGAAAAAGGGCGATTCTTTTAATAATTGCTATAAAGGGCGAGTCGATGACTCGCCTTTTTTTGTGGCTCTTCGCTGAATCGTGCGGGCAAAATTTCCCGAATTAAATTAAACGGGGATAATCATATTAACGGTACTGTTAGTTTCTAACCTTTTCAGTGTAAGAGCGTATTTCTTACATTTTAGTAAATGATTGTTATCTTTATTGTTACTTTAATGTTTTTAAAAGGGTCGGACTAAAGTCCGACCTCCCATATTGGGGAGAACAGACTTTAGTCTGTTCACTTAAATCTTATGTCCTGAGACTTGAGCCTAAAGTCCAGAATCCAAAGTTATTGAAAATTTCAAATATTTATGGCTTAGTTTTCACATTGTCAATGGTATAGTCAATGTGCAGGATTTTAGCATGTTTAAAGATTGCCGCCATTGGTTTACCTTGATATACAAAACAAAAAACCCATTGTCAAGTATTATTATTACTATACTTAACAACGGGCTTTAGCGGGAGCGTGTGAGGATCGAACTCACCGCGGACAGTATTAGTGCCCGCCAGCGGGTTTGAAGCCCGTGAAGTACGCCAGTACCCATCCGCTCCCCGGTATATTTAAACTAATATACAAAAAATCTTGATAAAAGTAAAACAATAGAGGGATATTTTATGGTTCTCCTCCAAATAAGAGTTGCAGGCAATTTTAAATTTCAATTATATTCCTGAAAAACTTAAGGTGGTCATTCCGAACTTGGTTCGGAATCCAGCGCCTCTGGTTTTTTATGATATACAACCATAAAGGCACTGGATGCTGAAACAAGTTCAGCATGACTGTATTTATCTGTTATTATGTTAGATAGAATTAAATTCAACTGCTTTTACTAGCAACTAATTTGGAGATGAGCCAATTTTATATTAGGCAAACACTATTTCATTCATCATAGTCTTTCCCTGCTTGGTTTTTTCCGGCTTAATCGATTCTGACCAAAATAGATTTATCTAACCGGATCAATTTCATTCTGCAAAACGCTTCACCCGACTCCGGCAAATTGTCTGCCGGGATGATGATTTCAAACGCATCGAACTCGTTTTCCCACAATGATTGAAAAGCTTCGATGATTTTAACCGCGAAAATATTATGCCGTTCCGCTTTTTCTACTAAAAAGTTGAAATAATCATAGCCAATATCACCGGTAATAAAAGATACCGGTAAAATATTCCGTGTCGATTCCCTCCAATAAAAATTTACTGCCTTAATTGCGCCATCGGCGTCGATTTCTGCTGCGGGGGATTGGCAGTTTAAAACTGTGATAACCGGGGATTTTCCCGTTACCGGCGGAGTACTAACATCCATATTCTTGGCCCTTTCGGCTTCGTAGTTTCGGAGTATTATCGGATAATCGGTTCGCCGGAAGGGCGAAAGAAGATGATTTATAACTGTTACAGAGTTACTTCCCCGGAGTAGACTCTTTTTGCTTCACCGGTCAAGGATACGGCTTGAAAATCCCGCGCCGCTTTTATAACCAGCTTTCCCCCTATTTGCAGGACAGTTACTTCGGTATCGTAAGGGATTTTTCCGCTTTTAACCGCCGCGCAGACTACCGCAGTAGCGCCGCTGCCGCAGGCATCGGTCAAACCCACCCCGCGTTCCCATTCGGTAAGCTCTATGATATTGTCTTTTAAAATCTTAGCAAAACCGACATTGGTGCGGCGGGGGAACAGTTGGGAAGTTTCGATAATCGGCCCCCAATGCCGGATTTCTTCTCCGGAAAATTCGTCGAACAGCACGCAATGCGGATTCCCCAGCGATAATGCGGTCACATTGAAATTCCGGCCCGCAATAGTCACATCAGCGGCTATGCAAGTTTCATACCCGAGCATAGGGATTTTCGCGCCGTCGAACACCGGGCGGGGCATAGAAACTCTAACAGTGTTCGTATTCAGGATTTCCACCTGATTGGTTCCGCTGCCGGTTTGAATGGTAAAAACCGGTTTATCGGTTAATTTCAAATCATTCGCAAAAAGCGTCAGACAACGGAGCCCGTTGCCGGAAATCTCCGCTTCCGAACCATCCGCATTGAACAGCCGCATAGCAAAATCGGCGGCGTCGGAGGAGGTGAGCAAAATTATCCCATCCGCGCCTATCCCGTATTTTCTGCGGCAGAGGTAAGCGATAACTTCAGGAGTTAGACCAGCAAGTATCTCCGATTCATTCTTAGCGGCGTCAAGGAGGATAAAATCGTTGCCCAATCCCTGGTATTTTTGGAAGCTTAGTTTTAGCGGCATATATTTTAATTTTCCGAAATAGTTTTGGATAGTTTTCAGAATTTCCGAAATCGATCTTTGCCTGAACATATAATTTAGCTAAAAATATTGGAAATAGCAAGCTGGAAAAGCCGCTTTGCTTAGGCATTATCCTATACATTACGATTTTGGTATATAAATTGCGCATATTCTTGAGCTAAGCTTAACTATTCAAAAGCGATAGCTTCTTAATAACTTCCAACAACTAATGCATCAAGGAGTATTTATGCGCGGTTTAAGCATTATCGCAGTAATTTGCCTGCTGGCGGCGGCGGCGTTTTCCTACCCCAGTTCGGTCTCGAACAACTACGCCAATAATCCCCCCAGTTATAATTCCTGCTGGAATTGCCACGATTCATATCCGGTCAACAGCGGCAGCGGCTCCGGAGTCATCAGCGGATTGCCGGCGAACGGATATGTCCTGGGGCAGACTTACCATCTGACGCTGACCACTTCGCAAACCGGGCAAGACCGGTGGGGTTTTCAACTCACGGTGGAGTATCAGGAGGGCGCCAGCTGGGTGCAGGGCGGGCAGTTGATCTGCACCAATACTACTTATACCAGTCTGTCGACGGGAACCGGGACAGCGCCGGATTTTCTGAAACACACCAGTTCAGGAACTTTCAACGGTCAAGCTAATCAAGCGTCGTGGAATTTCGATTGGACTGCGCCAGCCAGCGGTTCCGCTGCGGTGACTTTCTATTATTCCACCCTGGCATGCAACGGCAACGGCGGCAATAGCGGTGATTACTGCTATAATGTCTCCGTGCCGGTAGCGGCTTCTACCGGAACAGCTCCCGATGTGAACATATATTTACAGCCGGATTCCACTACACTTACCATTCCGGGCGGAGGCGGTAATCTGGTCTTTGTCATTGGAGTGCAAAATCTGGAAACCTCCGCAGTCACAGCGGATATCTGGACTAATATCACACTGCCTACCGGCGGGATTTACGGTCCTGTTATCAATCTGGCTAATTTTTCTCTACCTGCGAACTCTAATTTAAACCGCAGCCGGATTCAAGCTATCCCCGGCAGCGCTCCGGCGGGAATTTATACCTATAATGCCTATGTCGGCGACAATCCGTCGACAATTTGGGATGAAGATCATTTCACTTTCACCAAGACCGCCGTTGACGAAAACGGCGGCTTCAGCTGGGCGGATTGCGGCGATGATTTCACTCAGGAAGAAACTAATTGCCGCTCCAATCAATCATCGCAGGTTAGTCTGTCGGCTTGCCCCAATCCCTTCAATCCCACTGCTTCAGTTCAATTCGAGCTGGCAAATGCCGGGCGGATTGCGCTGACCGTTTATGATATTCGCGGCCGGGAAGTGGCGGAACTGGCGAACGGCTGGTTCGGCGCCGGCAGTTATGCTTTCGATTTTAACGCCGGAGAATTGCCTTCCGGAATGTATTTCGCCAGACTGCAAAGCAGCGGAGAAGTCCGCACGCAGAAACTGCTGTTAGTTAAATAAATACTGAATGCTGAATACTGAAAAGCAAAACAAATCCGCATGCGCCTGTCGGCGCACAAAGAAGGATGAAAATAAGATGCGAGATTTGAGATGCGAGTTTAATGTTGCAGAGTAAGGGGACTCTGCAACACAGTCGATAACATTGGGCGGGTCTTTGAGCCTGTCCCAAAACGCCCGCAGGGCGTCATACTGGCGAAAGCCAGTATCCATATCTCATTAAATTACAAATGCTTGGATTCCCGCTTTCGCGGGAATGACAAGTCCGG
>Ga0172371_10001734_pt1 | contig 34723 bp, 38 predicted proteins | sample Lak12m_FD_114543 | JGI IMG/M metagenome (GOLD analysis project Ga0172371, IMG submission 114543) | Freshwater microbial communities from Kabuno Bay, South-Kivu, Congo - kab_022012_12m | ecosystem: Environmental > Aquatic > Freshwater > Lake | place: Democratic Republic of the Congo: South-Kivu...
AGCGGTTCTTAGTTAGTTTTTTACTCCTGATTTTATGTTAAACCCCAACCGCATTATATGGAAGACCGTGTCCGAATTTCGGGGTGCATGCCAATCACCGATAAGGGAATAAAGTGTCAGGATTGTCTCACTGTTATAAAACAGCGAGGCAATTCATATAAATAATGATTCATAAAAAGTCGCCTAAAGGGCGATTTTTTGCTACAATAAACACAAACAACTCATACTTTATCCTTTTGTGTTAGAAGGGAATAAAGGTAAATTTGTTGTTCTAAATCCATTATGTTGAATTTATCTAATGTCGAATTCGCTTTAACGATTTCTTTCCTGGCCGGACTGGCTTCTTTGCTGGGCGCGCTTTTCGTCTTCGCTTTCAAGGGGTTGCCTCTTAAGCGTGTCGCCTTGGGTTTGGGTTTTTCCGCCGGCATTATGGTTTATTTGTCCTTTTTTGAATTGCTGCCGGAATCAGCCGCTATTCTGGATAATAAATATGCCGTGATTTTTTATTTCGTAATCGGCGCTTCCATCGCTTACTTGCTGGACATCCTGACTCATTACTCCTTGGATCGAAACGGCAAGCATGATGATAATATCGGCTTGATTTCCAAACAATCGAATAATAAAATCAGCTGCAGTCAGATCGGCGATAAAAAACTTATGGCCACCGGCGTATTTGTCGCCCTGGCCATTGGCTTGCATAATCTGCCCGAAGGCGTAGTCACTTTTACCTCGGCCTTATTGAATCCTTATTTGGGATTGACAATGGCTCTGGCTATCGCCATTCATAATATTCCCGAAGGTTTTTGCGTTGCTTTGCCGATTTATTGCTCGACCAAAAGCCGTTGGCAAGGGATTTTTTATGCCTTCATTGCCGGCATTGCGGAACCAATCGGCGCTTTGTTGGCCTGGCTGCTATTGATGAATTATTCAAACCCCCGATTGATGGGCGGGCTGCTTGCCGGCGTTTCCGGCATTATGTTCTATGTGGCGATCGATGAGCTGATTCCGGCGGCTAAAAAATTGGGTCACGAGCATTTAAGCATTCTCGGAGTAATCCTAGGGGTAATTTTCATGTTTGCGGTCATTTCTTTAATGAATTTAGTTCGGTAAAGTTATGATAAAAAAATCGTTAATTTTCATTTTCCTCTCGGCGTTATTACTATCCGCGCCTTTTTCAGCTAACGCCAAGACCGACGGGACTGGCGCCACTTTTAAAGCCGAAGTGATTAAAGTGCTGGCAGAAAAAATGACTGTTCGCGATGACGGTTCAACCGCGATCCAACAAAATCTGCTGCTAAAGGGTTTGGATGGCGATTTCAAAGGGAAAGAGATAACTTCATTTGGCGTTGGTGATTTTGATGTGGTTTCTGTCGGGGCATACAAAGCCGGAGACGCGGTTTATATCGATTCCATCACCAATGACAGCGGCGAAACAAGCTATTTTGTGACTGATTATATCCGTACAAATTGGCTGTATGTTCTAGCGATTATTTTTATTTTAGCCACAATCATCATCGGCGGCCGGAAAGGCTTTAAATCTTTATTGGGACTGATTCTAAGTTTTATCGTCATTGTCGCATTGATTATTCCCCAGCTGCTTAATGGCGCCAACCCCTTGGCAGTTGCGATTTTAGGATCATTATTGGTCATGGTCATTATAATCTATGTAACCGACGGATTTAATAAAAAATCGCATTTGGCGATATTGGCGGTTCTTATTTCCCTGGCCTTAACCTTGATACTCGCCTATCTATTCACTTGGCTGACAAGATTGTCCGGTTTTTCGACTGAGGAAGCGACTTTATTGATTGGCACCAGCGCCGGCCAGATCAATTTCCAAGGATTGCTGCTGGCCGGAATAATGATCGGCGCCGTCGGCGTGTTGGATGATATCATCTTGGGGCAAATCGAAGCGGTGGCTCAAATCAAATCGGCTAACAACAAATTGCCGGACAATCAAGTATTCAAAATGGCAGTCAAAATCGGACAGACCCATTTGGGAGCCATCGTCAATACCTTGTTCTTAACTTACGCCGGGGTTTCTCTGCCTCTGCTGATGCTGTTTTATTTGAGTCCGGCCGGTCTGATTGATTTTTTCCAGGTGATTAATAACGATATTATCGCCACGGAAATCGTCCGGGCCTTAGTCGGCAGCATCGGTTTGATGCTGTCCATGCCGATTGCCACTTATTTGGCCAGTAAATTCTTAAAATAGCATCAGAAAAATAATTTTTGGCAGATTGCTGCTGCAAGCCGCCGGGTATTCGAGCGACTTCCAATAAAAAATCCGTCAACTCCGTCTGAGATTAAAAAAAACACTCTCGAATATTTCCAAACAAGAGTGTTTTTTAAAAATGTAAATTATTATTCGCAACTGGCGGTGCTGGCCGAACTGTCAGTCCCCTCGCCGAAGCCGGCCGATGGCGAAGCGGCTGATAACTTTTGATCGCATTCGCTTGGAGCCGAGCTAAAAGCGCTGCAGACGGTCTTCAAAAGAGAGGCGCTATCCCGAGCGGACTGGATCGTCGCGCCATTAATAACCAGAGTCGGAGAACCCTGAACGCCATACTTCTGGTTATCCGCCTGATGGACTGAAAAATCAGTGCCGGTGACTTGTTCAGTTTTCGCCGTCGAATCCATGCAGGCCAGGACTTTGGCCTCATCGACTCCGGTTGACTTCAAACAAGCGGCTGAATCGCTGCTCTTCAAAAAACAGCTTAAATAACCGAGCAGCTTGTTATTCTGGCTCTGATCAATGCAATACTCGCGCAAATTCTCTTGATTTTCCTTATCGCCGTGCATAGTATAATCGACGAATTTCAATTTAAAATCAATCTTATCGCCCAGGGCTTGCACGACCGGCAAAATGCCTTTTTCAATCTGGGTGCCATAAGGGCAATAACTCATGACGAACAACTCAACCACCGGCTTATCATTTTTCGGCGCCTCAGCGGCAACGGCGGAATTAGTGGAACCAGCGGCGGCGACATCTGTCGTCGAAGCCATATTATAAACCGAAGGGAAAAATAACTCGCCATCCTTGGTCATATAGGAATCGATTTTCTGGCCTTGATACAAGACCTCTAATTTGTAAAGGCCGCTTTCTTCACCGACGACTTTAATGGTCGCGCCGCCTTGGCCGCCCAATAATTCGGCATTGATGAATTTCTCCGCCCTGGCTGCGGCATCTTTAACTGACAGGCCGCCCAGTTTAATTACGCCAACGGCGGCCGCAACTATCAGCGCCAAAATCGCCAACACAATCAGTCCGACGATTAAGCCGACGATCAAATTTTTTTTGCTTTTCTGTCCTTCCAGATTGTCCATATGTTTTTAAGATTAATTTTTAATTGAGATAATTAATTATAGCATCATCGAAAATATCTGACAAGCTACAATTTCGGCCTCTGTTTATGGTGATTAGCGGCTGACTGGAATTGATGGCCGGCTCGCAAAACCGTCTTTTCATCAAAGCGCTTGCCGATCAATTGCAGGCCAACCGGCAAATTCTCCGATAACCCGGCGGGAACAACCAAGCCGCACAAACCGGCGAGCGAAGCCGGTATCGTAAACACGTCTTCCAGATACATTTTTAACGGATCATTAAAATTCTCTCCAATCTTGAAAGCTGGGGTCGTCGTCACCGGAGTCAGAATGACATCGACTGATTTGAAGGCCTCTTCAAAATCCCGGCAGACCAGGGTCCTGATTTGCATGGCTTTTTTGTAATAAGCGTCATAATAACCGGCAGATAAGGCATAAGTGCCGATCATGATGCGGCGTTTGACTTCGGCGCCCAAACCCTCGGCCCGGCTGTCCAGATAAACATCCAACAAATCCTGGCCGGAGCGCCGAGACAAGCCGTATTTGATGCCGTCGTAACGAGCCAGATTGCTTGAGACCTCGCAAGGGCAAATGATATAATAAGCGGCGACTGCCAAATCAGTGTGCGGCAAAGAGATATCGATCACTTCGGCGCCCAGATCCTCGAATCTCTTAGCTGCTTCCAAAATGTGGTCGCGGACGCCCGGCGCCATACCTTCGACAAAATATTCCTTGGGCAAGCCGATTTTCAACCCCTTGATATCTTTCAAAATTTCAGCGCTGTAATCATCAACGGCAATATCTGGCGTGGTCGAATCTTGGCTGTCGCGTCCGGCGATACATTTCAAGACCAAAGCGATGTCTTCGACTGATTTGCCGAACGGCCCGATCGTGTCCAGCGAAGAAGTCATAGCGCCGACGCCATAGCGCGAGACCCGGCCGTAAGACACTTTAAGGCCGGAAATGCCGCAATACGAGGCCGGCTGCCTGATAGAACCGCCCGTATCCGTTCCCAAAGAAAAAATCGCCATGTCGGCCGCCACCGCCGCGGCTGAACCGCCGGAACTGCCGCCGGGAACCCGATCATAATCCCAAGGATTCTTAGTCGGAAAAAATCCGGAATTCTCAGTCGATCCGCCCATGGCGAATTCATCGCAATTGACCTTGCCCAGAATGACAGCGCCGTTTTCCCTGATTTTTTTGACGGCCGTAGCATCGAACGGCGGGACATAGTTTTCTAAAATCTTTGACCCGCAGGTTGATTTCAATCCCTTCGTGCAAAAAAGATCCTTAAACGCCACCGGAATGCCGGTTAAGGGTGAAACGCTATCGCCCGATTGGAGCTTCTTATCCGCATCCTCGGCTTGGGCATAGGCCTCGGCCTCATTCAAATTTATGAAGGCCTTAATCTCATCATCATATTTTTTAATCTGCCGAAAACAATCATCAGTTAAATCGCGGGAAGTGAATTTCTTTTCCCTTAAACCTTGGAAGGCCTCAAGCAGAGTTAATTTATTCAGATCAGACATAATCGGATTATTTGTTTTCAAAAATTTTCGGCACAGCGATAAAACCGTTGGACGACTCCGGCGCACAGGCCAAGAGACCTTCATTGATGCCGCTGGGGATGATTTCGTCCTCGCGCATGATGTTGGCCAAACCGGTGACTTGGGAAGTGGGCTCGATATCAGCCGTATCAACTGCTGAAAGCTTTTCGAAATAATCAAGAATGCCGGATAGCTGCTGAGCGTATCGGTCCTTTTCCGCTTCAGTCAGCCGGAGCCGGGCCAAAGTGGCGATATGTTCGACTTCTTCGATGGTTAATTTCATAAAAAGCTCATTAATGGCTACTTGTAGTAGACACACCTTAACAGATTCAGCCATTTATTTCAAGAACCCGCTACTTGGCTATCGGCAAAACCACGGTAAAAGACGTGCCCCGGCCCTCAACGCTCTCAAAAGAAATTTTCCCGCCCGGATGCGCCTCGATCATCCGTTTGACGATGAACAGCCCCAAGCCCGAACCGTCAGTATACATATTAACAGCGTTTTTTCCGCGCGAAAATTTTTCAAACATTTTTTTGCGGTCAGCCAGAGGAATGCCGATGCCGGTATCGCTGATTTTGACCGTCGCCAAATTCCCCTTAACTGACAAATCGATGCCAACCCTTCCCTGAGCCGTATACTTGATGGCATTATCGATCAGATTATAGAAGGCCTGTTCCAAAAAATCAGCGCTGGTTAAAACCTGCGGCGCCGGCTTAGCCGGCAAATTTAATTCCAACCGAAGCCCCTTTTCCTCGGCTAATTCCCGCAAATCATCATAAACCGCTTTCAAAATCATCGCCAAATCCGCCGGCTTCGCCGTCTTGGCATCAATTTTAAAATCTTCCGATTCAATCTCCGACGCCCGCAGGATATCAGCGATAATGACATTGAGTTTTTCCGTCTTGTGGTAAATATTATCCATGAATTTCTGCTGTTCCGTCTTAGACACCTTGTCCATGGAACCGTCTCGAAACATCGAGAGCGTCCCGCGGATAACAGAAATCGGGGTTTTGAGCTGGTGGCTGGCGATATCCAAAAATTCCTCGCGCATCTTTAGTAATTTTTCCAAATGCTTGGCGCGCGCCTTCAATTCTCCGGTTTGGTCAGCCACTCGCTGCTTAAGAGTGACGGTCAAATTTTCGAAAGCTTCCTTGGATTTTTTTTCTGCAAAACTGGCTTCAATGATGGCCTCGGTGCTCTTATTAAAAAAATAACCGTAAGTTATGATCAAGACAAAAATCGACAGGACCAATGTTCGCGAAATATTCCCTTCAACCAGATAGGAAATCAACAGCAGCAAAAAAGCCAAAATAACGCTGATCGCCAGATAGCGCGAAAACAGGCAGTCCTTGAATTCCAACTCGCAATACTGGCAGCGAGAAGAAGGCGGATGGCCGACATTTTTGGTTAGCCAGCAATTCCGATTGACAAAACCGGAATCGCCTAATACTTTCTTCCGGCAAATTTTTTGTTTCCCCCTGATCCCCATCTTTATGATTTGTTAAAAAGTTTCTTGAACAGCACATACATCAGCGCGGCGACGCAGATATTGGCAAAACTCGCCAGCAACGTCAAGAAAGATACGGCCAAATCCAAACCCCAAGCCACAGCAGTGAACTTGCCGAAATACAGCAGAAAAAAAGAAAGCAAAAACATCGCCGCCGTAAAACCGTAAACAAACCGCAATTCTCCCGGATCCTTTTCGGTCGTCACGATTTTTTGCTTTAATAATTTAGTAGAAAAGAAACCGTAGAACTGATACAGCACATTAAACTTCATCGACAGCATGCCGAGCAAAAACAATAAGCCGGTTAACAAAACCAGCCAAATATTTTGCAGCAAAAAAGCGATCAGGGCTAAAAAACCGCAACTGGCCCGAAAAAAATTCAACGCACGACTGTTGTAAATTGAGCATTGCATAGATTTATTAAAATTATTTGGCTGTTTTAAGACACTTCTTAACGGCTTGGCAGGCCCGCTCCACGTCTTGGAGATTATTGTAAAGATAAAAACTCAAACGACAGCTGGCCGGCAGATCCAGCTTATAGTAATGATGGGCCAAAGTCGCGCAATGGCAGCCGGCTCTGGCTTCCACGCCCAATTTGCTTAAGGCCTCGGCCAATTCAAACGGGCTTTGGCCGGGCTGATTAAAAGCCACCAAAGCGGTGCGGCGGGCCGGATTTTTCGGGCCATAAATTTCCAACGACGGTATCTCCCCCAATAATTTCAAAGCTGTCGCCATCAGATTCTTTTCATGATCCTCCAGATTATCCATGGCTCGCTTGACGGCCGCCGCTTCTATTTTTTTATCAGTCAAAAAATATTCGTGCCGGCCGGGATTTAAGGAAAAATCCATCACTAACCTGATCGCCTGCGCTGACAGGATCGCCCCGAGAATGTTCGGCGTGCCGGCCGTGAATTTCCACGGCAGCCCGTTATAACCGACTTTTTCCGGCGTCACTTGGCCTTCAGCGATCATGTCGCCGCCGTAAAGGAATGGCTTCATCTTTTCCAACAGCTTTTCCTTGGCATATAAAACTCCGGTGCCGAAAGGCGCCAGCATCTTATGGCAAGACCAGACCAAAAAATCCAAATCCAATTCCTCGACATTAATAAAAAAATTGGGAACCGCTTGAGCGCCATCAATCAGCAAGTAAGATTTTTTTTCTCCGTTCGGTTGGAGATAGCCGCTAGCATCGGCGATTTTCCTGATCGCCCCGATCGGATTCTTAGTTCCTAAAAAATTCGAAGCGGCTGTACAACAAACCAACTTAGTCCTCTTATCCACGAGCGATTTCAAATGTTTCAAATCAAGCTCGCCAGTGGCTCGGTCAAATCTAGCCAGCCGACATTCCACCTTAACGCCGAATCGAGGCAATATTTCCCGACATAAGCCGTACCAAGGGACGTAATTGGAGTTATGCTCCATTAAGGTGGCGACCACATTATCGCCGGTTTTGAATTCGGTTAGCAAGGAATACATGACTGAATTGATCGCCTCGGTGGCATTGCGGTATAAAATGATATTTTTTCTTGACGGCGCGCCGATAAACTGCGCGATCGTATCATAAGAAGCTTCAAATTTCTCAGTCATCAAAATCGAGGCTTGCGATTGGCCGCGATGGACATTATCGTATTGCGGCGCCAGTTTTTTCAATAGCTTAAGCAGCTGGATCGGGATTTGGGTGCTGGCCGCATTATTAGAAACAATCCGGCCGGCTTTGATGGCCGGAAAATACTTCCTGATTTTTTGAGTTTTAATCATAAATAAGAATAGTGGCTGATGGTAATCCAGATGTTATTATAACATAAAAACAGCTCTGACCACAAAGCCGGGTGCCCGGTTCTTTAATAATCATCAACAAAAAAACCGCAGGAGGATATCCTGCGGAAGTTGAAAATGAGCCGCTGACTTACTAGAACTTAACTGCGCCGCTAACGGCGACTGTCCAAATGTCCGCCGTCACTTCTGTGCCGCGGGCTTTATTAGAGCCCCAGCCGCGAGAAACGCCGACCGTCAAATCAAAACCATCGGCGACTTCATACTTGACCCGTCCAGCCACGCCGGCACCAGCCACATCCGGCGTCATGAAGTCCGAAGTCGCGTCAGGTATGGCCTTGGTCATATAGCCAAAGCCGCCGCCAACAGTCAGACGCTGGCTGGCTTTCCAGCTGATGCCAAAATGAACAACAATATTGTCAACCCAATCCGTCGTCACTGATTTGGTGATCATCAGCTTATCAAACTTGATACTGACGGCATCGAGCGAATTATTACTGTAGCCGTAATAATTGCAATCGGCGACAACCAGCCAACGCTCGGCCGGCTGCCAGGCCGCGGACAAAGTCAGACGATCCGGAAACTCAAATCGCGTCTTGATTTGATCGCGAAAATGGAAGAACTGAGAGATTTCCGTCCGACCGAACAAATCCGTCTCAACCTTAGACATATAATTGAGGCCGAGAGCGAATCGATCAGTCGGCTGATAAAACAAGCCGGCGCCGAATCCGCCGCCCCAGCCGGTCGCTTTGGTGTCGGCGTAAATCGGCAAATAATGCCGATTGATGTCCAGAGGGCCGCGCCAGTCCAGTGAAGCGGAAACCAGCATGACGCTCAAGCCGAGCGACCACCGATCCGACAAACGTTGAGCAACGAACGGCTTAACATAAGTGCCGGACACAAGCGAATAAGTATCCATGACGCGATAGCTGTTGCTAAAGCTAGCGCCAATGCCGTACTCAGTCGAAATCTCCAAACCAATGACTTGATCGTCGCCGCGCGCCACGCCGTAATCCAAATATGGCAAGATATGAGCGATGCTCTCCGACTCGAGAGTCCGGCCGCCGCGCTTCCTGAGCGTGAATTTAGGCATCATTATCTCAACGCCCAATTCCAACTGTTCGCCGCGGATTTGGATGCGACTACCCAGATTCTCAGGAATCCAAGGTCCGTCAGGATCCGAGCCGTTGCCGACGCCGGTCGGCCCCGTCACCATCACCCGATCAAGCCCGCCGGCAAAAGCCGGAAACGACACAATCGTAACAAACAACACAACAACTGTTGTTAATAGATTGTAAAGAACTCGATTCGCCTTCATACTGCTTCTCCTTTTTTCCTGTGTTTTACGCCAATTTTTCTATTTCAGCCAATACGTCATTATATCAAATATTTATCATTTTGTCAAATTAATTAATTTTTCTAACCAAAAATACCGACCTAAGGTCGATATTTAATACGCACGGGATGGAGGTGCCGCCCCTCCGCTAACGGTTTTGGAGACCGTTGTACTACTGTTATACTAATCCCGCATTTAGCGCAGTCCGAACTAACGCTAAAATAACTGCGTTTATTTAGTTTCCTTATGATGAGTGTGTTTCTTGCAATGCTTGCAATATTTTTCCATCTCCAAACGGGTCTTCAATATCTTCTTATTTTTTCGGGAAAAATAATTGATTTTCTTGCAGTCGACGCACTCGAATTTGATCATGTTGTCTTGAGACATATTTTCAGCTTATTTAATTCTAATTGTTAATTTTTTAGCCAACTGTCGGTCTCGAACCGACGACCTACGGTTTACAAAACCGTTGCTCTACCAACTGAGCTAAGTTGGCGCGACTCCCTGACTGCCGATAACGCCTGTTATACTAACATAAAAACCTCCAAAAAGCAAGATTTTAACAAAAATCAATAAAAAACCCCTGCCAACCGGCAAGGGCGTAAAATCGAACCAAAGTTCTATGTTAAGTTGATCGGGATCCGGGCATCAAATCAAGTTGATATCGACAGCGACATCCTGCTGACAGGCCAGAGCCAGCCCCAGAACCGTAGGCATCTGCTGCGAATTCAACAACACACTGCCAAAACCATCCAAGCCCAAACCGGCCAAGGGATCGGGCAAAAAAACTTCTTCGACGTCAGTCAATTCATCAGTCAAATAGTCCTTCAAGCCGGCCAAATACGACGTCCCGCCGGTCAGATGGACATACCTGACCTTTCCATTGCCGGGCAAAGCGCGAAAATACGCAAACGAACGATTAAGCTCGGTAGCCAATCTTTGCGAGATCGGCTTCAATATGCTGTCTTCGGCATTCCCGCATTCGTACTTCAATTCCTCGGCCTCGGCCCAAGAGCAATCCAAATCCTTGGCTGCCGCAGCCGTCAACTGGTCGCCGCCGATGCTAATCGGCCGAGTGAAGGCGAATTGGCCGTCAATGAAGCAAATGACATCCGTCGTTTCAGCGCCGATATTGACCAACGCCTCCGCCACCGGTTTATCGCCGGCCGAAAGCGCGCCAATCTGGCCGTTATGGATCAGCCAGTTGAAAGCGGCCAGCGGACTGGGCGTCAAAATCTCAACCGAAGAGCGATTTTTTTGCAAAGCCACCAAATGACTTTCGACGACATCCTTCTTAACAGCCGCCATCAAGACCGTATAGGTGCCACCCGGATTACAACCCAAAATCTGATAGTCAATATTGAGATCTCTCAAATCAAATGGTACTTGCTGCTGTATCTCATATCTGATAATCTGGAGAATCTTTGATTCCGGAATGGGTGGCAGGCATCTAACTCGAGAAAAAACGCTACGGCCGGGAATAGAAACAGCTAAGCTGCTATTCTTTTTATCACCAAAACTCAAAAAATCAAAAACAGCTGAAGTGCGAGCCGCTTCCCGATGTTCCGACGGCACCGACGCCAAATCACATTGCACATAATCAGCCAATTCATACCCGGTCTCAGCCGTATCGCTTTCGGCCAAACGGCACACGCTCACTTGACTGCCGCCCAAATCAATCGCCAACATTCCTTCATTGTCCGGTTTGCGCCCCATGATCAATCTCCCTTTCGCCCGTTGGGCTTGGTTGAAAAGAACTCATCAAAAAACCTTAAAATCATCCAAATTGTCAATGAACCGCTTCTGTATCAACTTACTACTAATTGGACCGATTGTCAAGACCGACCAAAACACCACCCAAACTGAAAGGCCGGGCGGAAGTTATTTTAACCTCGGCAAATCGGCCGAGCCAATCAGGCGAACCGGCAAAAGCCACGGCTTTATGCGAACCGGTCTGGCCGAAACATCGCCCCTGTTTATAGCCGTCGACCAGAAGCCGCTCCATTCGGCCGACATATTTCAAATTGTTGGCTAAAGCGGTCCGCCTTAAAATGTCATTGAGTTTTTTAACCCGCGCTTTTTTCTCCGCCGGCGGAACGTCATCGGCTAATTCAGCCGCCGCCGTGCCGACGCGCCGGCTGTAAGGCGAGATATAGGCCATATCCAAGGCCAGCTCCTCCAGCACGGCCGCCGTTTTCAAGAATTGCTGTTCGGTCTCGCCGGGAAAGCCGACGATAATATCGGTGGACAAAGCCAAATCGGGCATCAGGTCTCTGGCTCTTTTGACTAGGGCTAAGAAATGTTCCGCCGTATAGCGGCGATTCATCCGGCTCAGAATCTCATTATCGCCGGCTTGCAAAGCCAAATGCAAATGCGGCGCCGTATGCCGGCTGGCAGCCATCGCCTGCAGTAATTCCTCAGACAGATCCTTGGGATGCGAAGAAACGAATCTTAAGCGATAATCCCCTTCCAAGCCGTCAATCGCCGACAGCAAAGCCGGGAAATCAAACCCGCCGCCGACCTCATGATAAGAATTGACATTCTGGCCCAACAGGATAATCTCCCGAGCGCCGTTGGCAATCGCCTGCCGGCATTCGGCTAAAATCAAATCAGCCGGCCGCGATTTTTCCGGACCGCGCGTGTAGGGCACGACGCAATAAGAACAATAATTGCTGCAGCCGTTACTAATCGGAATTAAGGCGCGCCAAGGCGCCGCCAAGCCGGCTGAAACTGGCAAAACGGTTTTATAGTCACCGGCCGACAAATTAATCGCCGGCAATAACTCTGTCAAACGGCTGATCTCACCGATTGGCAAAATTTCATCAAACAACAAACGGAATTGGCCCTGATCTTGATCCAAAACGCAACCGGTTAAAATCGCCTTCAATTTTCCGGCTTGACGACGCTCGCGCCATTCATAGGCTTTGCCGACCATACTATTGATGACCGTCTGCTTAATCGAGCAAGCAACGACAATAATCAGATCGGCGTCGATTTCGCGATCAATCCGCCGCCAGCCGGAACGCGCCAAAACCTCGGCTATTCGATTAGCGTCAGCTCCGTTCATTTGACAGCCCAGCACCCATAAATAATATCGTTTGACCATAATGAATTAGCCTAACAAAAAATCACCCCGAATTCAAGGGTGAAATGATAATCGCTCTTTTCCTGATTATCGAACCATTAAGAAAAAAGTCAGGATAAAAGCAATCGCCGCCGAGGCCGCCAACAACAGGCCGGTTCCGCCGGCAACTTGCTTGACCGGACTGAGAGAAACCGCTATTTTTGTCGAATTCTTTTTCAGCATAAATTAATGACTGGTAAAAAATCACTTGATAATCACTTTGATGCTCTTCTCGTTGTTGGGCGTCTGATCGCGCCAATAGGGAGAAATAATCACTTCAATATTCTTGATGATGCCCGCCTTGGCGGCATAATCAGTGATTTCATTCTTGGTCTTGCCGGTAAAATTACTCTTGGCCAACAGATCGCTGGCTTCAGTCAGATAGGCCCTGACCGGATAGCTAACCTTGATGACAATACTCTCCGGATTGGAAGCATCCATGATGACATACTTGGCCTGAGACATATCGATGCTGGAGGCGGACAGGCCTTTCAAATCTATTTTTGAGGCCTTATCGCGGATCAATTCAGCCAGCTGCGCTTCATCGGCCGTGATAATCTTAACGCTGACCACCGCCTTCATATTGAAGATATTGGCTTCATCGCCCAACTTCTTGTCAAGCCCATAACTGACCAAATCGCCTTTCAAAACCGGCTGAGTGCCGGACGCTTCAATCATGGTCTCAGCCAAAGCCCGCGCTATCAGCTCTTTTTTGGCATAATTAATGTCGCTTTCGGCAATGAATCTGACTTCGCCGCCGGTTGATTTTTCCAACGGCTCGATCACTTCGCCGTAAATCAGCGGCTGCAGCTGCGGCCACAACTTAATAATCGTCAATTTGCCGGAATCAATCGAGGAAAAGGAGGCGGCATCCTTGGGATATACATCGACTTCGACGCTGCCGCCGGCCGGAATATCGACATTATTATTAGTTCTGACAATGACGCCGTTGGCCGCTTGCAACTGAGTCGTCTTGACCAGTTTTTGCGGCTTAGAATAGGAATTTATCAATTTGACTTTTCCCACCAGACCGTCATTGGCGGCCGGCCGGGTGCTAGAGGTATTGAACGGCGCTTCGACCGTCTTAATCTCCGTCCTGATTGCGCCGCCGACCGAATTTAGCTTAGCGATTTCCGCCGGCGTGGAAGACGGCCTGATTTCTGTCACAAAATTCAAATTATTAACGGTCTGCGCATCCGGCGTCACGATAATTGTCGCCTGGGAATAAAACAGCAAAAACACGGCGCACAAAATCATGGCGGCAAAAATAATGAACGTAATGGAAATATTGCGATAAAGATGCAAACGACCCATAGAACGAATTAATATTGATCGTGGTAATGGCTAAAGAATCCATTCTTTGACAGCATTCCTGATATCCTGCGGCTTAACCACTAACTTCTTCAATGATTTGACGGCGTCTAAATTGCGCAGATGGACATGGGAACAGGCCTCATCGATAGCATCAATCGCTTTGTCCGGGAATGAGCGGCTCTTGATCGGCTTCGTAACGGCAATCGCCGCCTTAATCGCTTCGGTCTCAATAATAACATTATGGTATTTCTCATAAATTGGCTTGAGGCCGAACAAAATCTTCTCGGTCTGCGCCGGCGTCGGCTCGGAAACAAAAACTGGCTGCAAGCGGCGATCCAGCGTCTTGTCCTGTTTGATATACTTGAGATATTCATCCCTTGTCGTAGCGCCGACAACTTGCAACTCGCCACGCGCCAAAAGCGGCTTTAAAATATCAGCGGCATTAATCGCTCCCTCCGCTTCGCCGGCTTCCGCCAAAATATGGATCTCATCGATGAATAAAATAATTACTCGCTGAGAAGTGACAATTTCATCGGTAATTTTTTTCAAGCGCTGTTCGAACTCGCCGCGGTATTTGGTGCCAGCCAGAATTCCGGCCAAATCCAAAGCCAAAACCCGTTTGCCATAAAGCGTGGTCGGGACTTTCTTACCATTGATCCACCAAGCCAGGCCCTCGGCAATCGCCGTCTTACCGACGCCGGAAGCGCCGACTAAAACCGGATTATTCTTGGTGCGGCGCGACAAAATCTCCACGACGCGGGAAATTTCGTGTTCTCGGCCGATGACCGGATCAAGTTTTCCGACGGCGGCCAACTTGGTCAAATCCCTGGAATACTTGGCTAAAACCGAATTGGCTGAAAAACTGCCGCTATTGTTACCGCCGGTCTTATTCTGCCGATAAAGATACCAAGCGATCGGCAACAGCAGGACAAAGATGATTAATGACAGGTACTGAGTCATAAATTAAAATAAAACCTAGCTAATGAACTATGTATGGTTTAGGCCCGACTGATTTAATTATACCACATTTTGGCTATTTCACCCAAACCAAACTGTGGAAAAACACCCGATCAAACCATTTAACTAATCTGGCTCATTTCAACTCCTCAATAACTCCCTCGCCCAATAATCGTTCGACCGCCTGGCGAAATTCATCACTATAGCTTATTTTGAAAGTCGTTCGGATTTTTTCCTTCGCCTCGCCGCGCGCCACCAATAATTCTAACAAATGATTGCCCTGGTGCTTCAGGATTAATTCTTTGAGTTTTTTAGAGATATCATAATCCAGCGGCTCGAATAATTTCAAGCTGATAATCTTAGCCGGCGGCAAAGACGCCGCCCTGATTTCGCCGGATTTGAAACTATTATTATTAAAATCAAACCGCTTGCTTCTGGAGGATCTTTCCCTAGAAGACGCTAAAAAATTATCCAGCGTCTCTTTTAATCCATCGATATTAAGAGTGGCGGCCGAGTCAACCAAAACCTTCCGTTCGCCGTCTTTATCGGAAACAGTGCCACTGATAATTACCAGATTATCCGATTGCCACATATGCGGATTAGCAGCTAGAATCTTAGGAAAAACCAGGATTTCAACCTCGCTGGTCGTATCCTCAACCCTAACGAACAGCATTGGATCGCCTTTTTTAGTCAAAATCTTTTTGATAGTCGAGATAACGCCGGCCACCCGCACCTGAGCGCCGTCAGCGCAACTCTTCAAAGTCGAGCAACTCACCGCATAATTCCTGACGATCGACGCCAATTCCGCCATCGGATGTTCGGAGATGTAGAGACCCAGCGACTCTTTTTCCCAAGTCAACTTTTGTTTCTTAGCCAATGGCGGCGCCGCCTCCAGCTTCAAGCGGGCCCGGCTCATCACCGAGGAAGCGCCAAATAAACTCTCTTGAGAACTCAGCTCCGACTTATTAAATTCGGCTATGAAAGACAGCAAGCGATCCATGTTGCACAGAACGGCGTTACGCTCCAATAAAGTATCCAAAACTCCGGCTCTAGCCATGGCTTCAAGCGATCGCTTATTCAAATCCTTGCTTTTGACCCGCATCAATAAATCCTCCAAATCATTGAATTTGCCATTAGCTTTGCGTTCTTTGATTATTTCCGCCACAATATTCCCGCCCAAACCCTTGACTGCCAGCAAGCCGAACCGGATGCGCGGCCTGCCGGACGCCAAACTGACAGCGACCACGCCGAAATCAGCGAATGACTCATTGATATCCGGCGGCAGGACCTCCAAGCCCATCTGCCGGCACTCATCGACTTCAATGGCGATCCGATCCAGATTCTGCTGATCGGCCGTTAATAAAGCCGCCATGAATTCCGCCGGGTAATTCGCCTTCAGCCAAGCGGTCTGATAGCCGATCATCGCATAACAAGCGGCATGCGATCGGTTGAAGCCGTAAGCGGCGAAAGGCAGGATGAATTCCCAAATTTTCTGCGCCACGCGTTTGTCAAGGCCGTTAGCCACCATGCCGGCGACCATTTTATGCTCTTGCTCATCGAGTAATTCCTTGATCTTCTTGCCGACCGCTTTGCGCAAAACATCGGCCTGGCCGTAAGTGAAACCGGCCAAATCGCGGGCAATGCGCAGTAATTGTTCTTGATAAACGGCAACGCCGTAAGTCGTCTCCAGAATCGGCTGGAGTTTTGGATGAAGATAATGCGGTTTCTTCCGGCCGTGTTTGCCGTTGATATAATCAGAAATATACTCCATCGGCCCCGGCCGATACAACGCCACCATGGCGATAATATCTTCCAGCTCGGTCGGCAGTAATTGCTTCAGATAACGTTTCATGCCGGCGCTTTCAAACTGAAAGACCCCGGTCGTGCGGCCGTCTTGGAAAATCTTGAATGACTTTTCATCATCCAGCGGGATTTTATTGATATCGATTTCCAAGCCATGGATTTTTTTAACGATTCTCAATGTCTGTTCGATGATCGTCAAATTGGACAAACCCAAAAAGTCCATTTTCAAAAGCCCCAGATCCTCGACGCCATGGCCGTCATATTGGACGACAACGGTCTCATTGGAGCCGAATTGGCGAGGCGCATAGCTATCCAGGGACTCGGGCGTGATAACAACGCCGCACGCATGAGTCGAGGCATGCCGGCAAACGCCTTCCAAACGCTTGGCAATTGCGATCAATTTGGCGCCATCGGCGTCATTGAGGACGTCCTTGAACTCCGGCACATTTTCGCAGGTCTCCGCCAAGTCCGATCCCACCGGCACCAGCTTAGCCACGCGATCGCAATAATTATAAGGCAAACTCATGACCCGGCCGACATCGCGAATCGCGTTTCTGGCCGCCATCGTCCCGAAAGTGATGATCTGCGCCACATGATCCCGGCCGTATTTATCGGCCACATAATTCAAAACCTCATCCCGGCGCGAATCGGCGAAATCAGTATCGATATCCGGCATGGAAATGCGCTCGGGATTAAGGAAGCGCTCGAAAACCAAATCATATCTGATCGGATCGATATTCGTGATCTTAGTGACATAAGAAACCAGCGACCCGGCCGCCGAACCGCGGCCGGGTCCGACCACGATGCCGTTATCCTTGGCCCAATTGATAAAATCAGAAACGATCAGAAAATAGCCGGCATAGCCGGTTTTTTTAATGACGCCAAGCTCATAATCCAAACGCTCGCGCAATTCGGGCGTAATGTTTTTCTCGCCAAAATGCTCGACTAGCCCCTTGTCGCACAATTCCTTCAAATAATCATCGGCGCTCAAACCGGCCGGCAAGGGAAAATTCGGCAAAATATTCTTGCCCAATTCCAACTCCAAATCGCAGGCCTCGGCGATTCTCAAAGTATTCTCAATCGCCTCCGGATAATCGCTGAAGGCCTCGGCCATGGCCTCGCCGGTTTTAAAAGACAAATCAAAACCGATGTAGCTCATACGATCGGCATCAGCTAAGACCTTTTTGGTCTGGATGCACAACAGCGCGTCCTGGGCGTAATCATCATCGCTATTGGGATAATGGATATCGTTAGTGGCGATCACCGGAACACCGGTCTCCCGCGACAAGGCAAAAACACTTTCATTAACGATATTCTGCTTATCAAAATGGGGATGGGATTGCACTTCCAGATAAAAATTATCCCGGCCGAACAATTCCCGATAACGATTGATCATGCCGCGAGCCGCCGGCAGATCGCCATTAAGAATATGCTGGGCCAACTCTCCGGCCGTGCAAGCCGTCGAACAGATCAAACCCTCATGATACTGCTCCAGCAATTCAAAATCAATCCTGGGTTTATAATAGAAACCTTGCAGATGGGCAATGGTCGTCAACTTGACCAGATTCTGATAACCGACGATATCTTTAGCTAACAAAATCAAATGATAAGGCCGTTCATCGAGTTTAGGCCGCTTATTAAGATGGCCATTTCTCGCCACATAGGCCTCTACTCCGATAATCGGCTTGAGGCCGGCCTTTTTAGCTTTCTTATAAAATTCGATCGCGCCATACATGACGCCATGATCCGTCAAGGCCAGCGCCGGCATTTCATACTTCTTCGCCAGTTTTATCAACTCGTCAATCTGCCCCAAGCCGTCAAGCAAGGAGTAATGCGAATGAGTATGCAGATGGACGAATCGGGCCATAAGATTCTTAGATTGACTTCCGCTAATAAAAAAGCAAAAACCCCTTGAGTTAAGAGGTTTTGTTCACTAAGGATTTTCCAGGTACCGGTTATATTATACCCTAATCATAATCATAAGCCAAGATTCGACCATCGAGCCATCGGGCAATGAAGTTGATCCCGCCGCAAGCGGCGGGGTATCGGGGCAACTGCATTGGATATAGAGTCGGCTCCGCCGACTGCTTATTATCGTGTGTCGCTCTCACCCCCGCGGCCAGCCGCCGGGTGTTCGAGCGACTTCCAATAATGTCTTCATTTCAAAACCGCCGCCACGCTCAGGTCTTGGCCGGCTCGCCGGACAGCCAATTCAATGCGATGGCCGGAAGAAAATTTATTCAAAACATCGGACAAGCCCTGATAAGCGTTCAATTCATAATCATTTATTTTTTTGATTACATCGCCTTTTTTAATCAGCCCGTAAACCGCCGAGCCCTTTAACGGCTCATAAGCGACATAAGCGCCTTTATCGCCAATCTCAATCAGATTATCGACTCGGGACAAATCCAAATAATCCAACCCTAAAGATGCGCGGGTGATTTTCTGCGACTTTAATACATCATTGATAATATTGGAAAAATAATCGACCGGGACAGCTGAACCGCCGGAAACAATGCCGATCACCTCACCCTTGAAATTGACCGCTACCGCTCCCTCGTAATCGGCAGCCAGGGAATCGGAAAAATACAGCCGTTTTTCCGGATAATCGGAATTCAAAACCAAATCCTTGTTTTGTGAAAAATTATAACCGATCTTGGCGATATGGGAGACCAGCAATTTATCGCTGCCAGAAACAACAATGACTGTTTGGCCAAGCTGCAAATCAGCCGACTTGCCCAAAGGCGCCACCGGCAAATCAGCCGAGATCGTCTTGGCAAAAACCAAGCCGGTCGCCTTGTCTTCCAATAAGCCGGACAAGGCATATTTCTTATTCTGATAACCGACAGCCGAAAAATTTCCCTTGAGATTATTTAACGCGCTTTTGGTCGAAACAATCCAGCCGTCAGCCGTTAAGACAAAACCGCGCCCCAAGATTTCATGATCGGCATAAGCGGCGATCAAGGGATCGGCCGAATTCTTCGCCGAATAAATATTTACCACAGCCGGCAATAAGTCGTTTTCCACTCGCTTAATCTGGGTGTCTTGCTCGACTACCACCGAACGCGGCTGCTCGATGACAATCCGGCTGTCCAAATTCGGATCGGCATAATTGATCTGGCCGATAAACGGCAATTTCAAATTGCCGGCGCCGATGATGATAACCGCCAGAATACCGCTTAAAGCGCCAAAAAACATCGCTAGAATGATCAATAAGAAAGCATTGGAAGGTTTGAACGGCATAAGATTGGAACTAAATTATTATTGAAAACTGACATTACAGCCAAGCGGCCGTCGCCAAGACAATCAATAAGATCAAGCCGGAAAACAGCAGCAGCCGGACCAGCCGGCCTCGATTCAATTTATCAGCCGAGACATAAAGCGTTATTTGCGTTAAAAGATAATAGCACAAGGCGACGATAACGGCAATGACATAAAAACTGGATGGCCACAACAACAAACCGCCTAAAATTTCAATCAAAATAAGATCAGTGATGCCGGCATAAAGCGCCGCCCGCCGCGAAGTCAAAAAGGATCTCTGGAAAACCAGGTAAATGATGGAAAAATAAACGACAGCGGCCGTCAGCAACAGCCAGAGCCACGACAAGTTGAGGAAAATGTTAAAACTGGCCAGGGTGGCGGTCAAAAAAAATATAATCAAAATACTGCCGTACAGCAAAATATTAAGCAAGTTGAAAACATCGGACTTGGCGGTTTTATAAAAATCATGAAAAACCGCTTCCAAGTAAAACCAATAAACCAGCGACCAAACAATCAGAAAAACATTAATAACGGTCGCGCTTTCCAAAATCAAAGAATAAGCGAAGCCGGAAACGGCAAAGATCACGGCAAAAATCATCAGCCAAAAAACCGGCTTATCGCGGTTCTGCTGTTTCAAAAAAGCGGAATAAGCCAAAGGCAGAATGATTATCGCCGCCAAACACCAAATCCAACTATCGCTAAAAATAAAAACGGCCTTGGCTGAGGCCAGGAATAAAATCGGAATAATATAGGGCGATAGCCGCAATAAGAGAAATAGCATATCTACCTGCCATCAAATAATTTCCTTAACTCAGCAACTTTTCCGGCCGACTCGGCGTTATCGTCGGCCGCCGCCAAATCGGATATTTCCCCAAGCAGCAAAATCGCTTGCAAATGACTCTGTTTGTATTCAGCGGGCAGACTCAGAGCCAAAAGCCCTTGTTGCGCCTGTTTGGATGCGGCCAAAATATCAGCGCCATTATCATAAGCGGTAAAAAAAATCGACATGATTCCGGCCGACCCAGCCCGATAATCCTCAGCTAAACGAGCCAAATCAACAACCTGGCTCTGAACCGGATTCTTATTAACCGTTTGATTCAGATCGGAAAAGACCTCAAAATACCTAACGACTAAAACCGCTAAGCCGCCTAACAGCAGGAAGCCGATCAAAATTCCGATAATAACTTTATAACCGATCTCAAGCCGGGGAGGACATAACATAGTTTAAAATCTAATTAAAGCAGTCAGGGAAGCGATGAAAAAAATCAAAACGAAGATAACGAACATCGAGACGGCGGTGGCTAAAAAAGACGCCAAGGCCTCTTCATACTTTTTTTCCATGACGTAATGCGCCGGCCAGCCGAAAACCAGCAGTCCGGAAATGCCGACGCTCAGAACCAACAGCGACAGCAGACAGACGATGCCGAAAACATTCAGCCAAGTCGAAGGACCGCTCTTGGCGAAAAACGACTGAGTGCCCACCATAAATAACGCCACTAACGCGATATAGCAGACCTCCATAATGCCGGTGATTACGCCTTCGCCCACCGGCGTCGAAGTCCGATCGCGATTGAACAATGAGATTTTTTTCATATTTTTTATTTTAATCATTAATAATCTATAGAGTGAATGAGCCCTTAAGATCGATTTCCAGCCAATCGTCCCGCTCCTCGTCCCATTTGTAGGCCTTGAAAACATGCGAGATTTCCATTTCAGAAAAAACATACTTGACTTCATGATGCGAGCCGATGCGCCGGCTGCCGGAAACCTGTTTGTCGATAATCAGCGGCTTAGTCGCATATTCCAAACGCATCCGGCCCAACGGGCCGACAAACTCCAATATCTCCCTGCTGCCGCGATCCGGCTCGGACAATTCTTCCTGAAAAATTTCGACATCGCTGAAAACGCTTTGGATTTGCGTCTTGGTCGATTGCCATTTTTCCGGCGTTATATGCTTATATCATAACATTTTTCCGGCTATACTCGCAACCGCAATATTTCTGCCGATAAAATCCCCGCTCCCGGGCGAAATCCTTCGCCTTGCCATATCCGTTATCGGCTTGGAAATCATCGGCTAAAAATTTCAAACCATGCTTTTGGCCCAAAGCCGAGCCCAAGTTGCGGATTGCTTGGCCGTCCTTCCAAGGCGAAATCAGCAAACTGGTGGTGAAATAATCAAAGCCGCGGCGCGCGGCATACTCGGCCGCCCGTTCCAGGCGATAATCATAGCATTGCCGGCACCGTCGTCCTTTTTCCGGCTCTCGTTCCAAACCTTCGGCTAATTTCCGCCATGACTCATGACCCCAATCCGTCAAAATAAAATCAACGCCTTCAGCCAAAAAATATTTTTCCGCCTCCTTCGCCCGTTTCCAAAATTCTTCTTCCGGCCAGATATTGGGATTATCGAAATAAACCGTTAAGTCGAATCGCTCAGCCAATCGACGCGACAACAAGCCGCTGCAGGGCGCGCAGCAAACATGGAAAAGCAGGCGAGGTTTGCATGGCTCAGCCATAACCTTAACTCCGATCAGCCGGCTGCTTCCCGATCAAAGAATCGGCTTCAGCCAGGATTTCTTTCGTCCGCTTGAATTTCAAAAACTTGCAAGCCATCGCAAAATCAAACCAAGCATAACCGTTGTGTTCGATCGACAATTTCGGGACAGCCGAGAACGGCGCTTCCGCCAAATAAAGGATCAGGTCCTTCTTGATCAATTCGGTCTTGCCGCCGCGGCTTTCCTTAAAAAAGAAATCAGTCGGCTGCCGGAAACCGTCAACAACCCTTAAATCCTTCAAGCCGGCCTCTTCGGCGGTTTCTCTGACGGCCGTGTCCATCTCGCTTTCCCCCGCTTCCATCTTCCCTTTGGGAAAATTCCAATAGTTGCCGCGGTGATACAAAATGAAATACTGCACGCCCTCTTGGGGGTGCCGGCGAAACACGATCAATCCGGCTGATTTTTCTCTGATCATACTTTATTCTCTAAATATTTTTTACCTTTTGATTTCTCCGGCGGATGATCCCAATCTTACTGCCTCAGCTCTTTGATTATACCATTTTAAAATAGCTTTGTCGACTTCGCCGGCTAATCATTGCATTGCCAGGACTGCCCCGATTACCTATCCCCTATGACTTCAACATTCATCTCCTCAAAAAAATCTGCCATGAATTGATGGCGATGCTCGGCTATTTTTTTACCCTCCCCGGTCTGAATTTTATTTTTGATTTTTGAAAGCTTAACTAAAAATTCACGATAAGCCGTATCTTCCTTGGTATATTCCGAAGTGTTGTCGATATTATTGCTTGTATCTTACTACTTTTAAGAACCCGCTGTCAAAAATGAAAAGCCGTCGCTTAAGCGACGGCTTTGGTGCCAATGAGCTGAAAACCTGGCGGCCAGAATCTATTACGCAATCTTCCGTAAGCTTCGGTTGCCCCGCCCCTCCGATCAAATTTGTTTAGGAATAACCGTCTGATATAAGAAAGTTTCACTCCGCCAGACAAATACCTATAAAAAATCCGATCGGCCAAACCATAGCCTTGCTGATGAATGAAAAATTCCTGGAAATCAAAATCGTCTCCTAATTGTTCAATCAAATTCTGTCTCACTCGATCGCATGATTCCTTATCCCAAAGAGCCAAGTCGGGAAAAACTTCGTAAGGATTATTAAAATCAGAACCGATTAAGCGCGCGCCCAGCAAGCCCATCAATTCCACTAAAATTGATAAAGCTAAAGAATCTTGATAGCTCCTACCTTTATAAGAGATGCCGGAAGTAAGAAAATGAAAGGCGTGAGATGATTCTTCCAAAACAGTGTCAGTCGTCGCCTTCTCGGCAATAACTATGATTCTCGAATTGACGATATAATAGCTTATGCCATGAGAAATTCTAATCGCCAGTTCTGCCTCCAAATTTTTTGGAACCATCAGATCCTTAGATACGACAGTCCGGCCGATCCAAAAAACTTCCGGATAAAAAGGAACCTCGAGATTCAAGACATCGGCTAATTCATCGATGGCCTCGTAAACGGCGGCTTCGACTCGATCTTGCCTTTCCTGCCAGCGCATCGCTTGGCCTCCTGCCTGGTTTTGTAAAGTGCGATTTTAGAAAATGTTTTTGCTGCGTAACACTTGCCCCGTCGTGCGACTGGGGTGCTACGTACATTAATTATCTTTTATTTTTTTCTCTACCTTTTTCTCCAATAATTTAATGCTTTCCAAATATGCTTTTTCCACAGGTGAAAGCGTTTTAATTTGATATTTTTTGTATTCATTTTCTGCTTTTTCTATGGCTTTTTTATGTGTTACTTTTCCAGCGTCAATTAAAACACCTTCGCCGTAATCAGAAAGTAATTTATCTAAAGACGCAATATGGTCGGCCATCCGCATTATCTTTTGATCCATGGCGCGCAATTCTGCCAATTCAAAATAGGCCGAAACAAGTCGGTTTAATTTTTCTAACTCGAGAGCAGACAAATAATTTTTAACAATTATTACCTCTTCTAACACCGGCAAATCCCCAGAAAAAACCGTCAAGCCCATAAATTCTTTACCGCTATCAGCGCGATTATAGATAACTTCTGAGGCCGTCTGTTTATGCACTGCATAGTGCAATTTGTTTTGCACAATTTTGAAAAACTTAATTGAGTGCAGGGATTTGGGATCATAATCCAAACTTGTGGCATAAAGATCCAAAACTTGCCGATACAACATCTTCTCACTAGACCGAATATCACGAATGCGAGACAAGAGCTTCTTCCAATATAACCCGCCGCCATTGTTTTTCAAAAATTCATCATTCATCATGAATCCAGAAACAAGGTATTCACGAAGTCTCGCTGTCGCCCATTGACGAAAATGCGTGCCACGGAGAGAATTTATCCGGTAGCCAATGGAAATGATAGCATCAAGGTTATAAAGCTTCACGGGTCTTTTTACCCTCCGATTTCCTTCTATTTGAACTGCCGAGGAATCCTCGACAGTTCGATTTTCTTCTAATTCGCCCTCTAAATACACATTTTTAAATGCAAGCTAATATTATCAATACTACAATCAAAAAGCTCAGCCATTTGCTTTTGCGAAAGCCAGACAGTCTCATCTTTTATCCGCACATCAATACTAGGCGCCCCGTCCGCGCCTTCATAGATAATTATTTCACCGGAATTATTGTTATTTTTCATATCTTTAAAATGTTTATTGGTTGGCATATTCTGTCTAAAAACAATTGCTTCGATCTCCCCAATTTACCAATGGAAAAAAGTAATTATTATCTGAATAATCTCATTTCTTACCCCAAAAGTCAATTTTATAAAATCCACTCAGCTATTTGATGGGGCAAGTATTGCGCAAACAGTAAACGCAAAAAAAACAGGGCCTTAGCTCTGCTCTTGTATTTTATTCGGGGGTGGCGGGAAACATCATCTCGCTTCGCTCTCGCTCAGCTCGTCCAGGATCAGCGCCAACCTGTCACTGGCAGGTTGGTGACATTCGACTGCGCGCTCTCGCGCTTGTCTCACTCCTGACCTGTTCAAGTCCCACCTCAGTAAATAAAAAAACACCTGAATGGTGTTATTTTTATTTGTCGAAGTTCCTAAACGATGTTAGAACCTTCTTTCAAGAAAATTCTTAAGAATTTTCCTAAATTCAAATTCCAAAATCGAAATTCCGAGGCCGTGGCGGATCAATGCGGGCAAAAAGGAAGGGGGTTGGGGGGAAGGAATTTTTGCCCGCCCGCCACGGCCTCGTCATTCTTTTCCCGCCAAAGGCGGGATGTTTTGCCGACAAATCCAGAAATCAAACCTCTTTTTCCTGCCCGGCAGCGTTTTTTCGTGTCGCGGCTATGCCGCGACACGCCGCCGTTATTTCCAATCTTTAATCATAATATTACAACCTTTGGTCGTTATTGTCAATCTCTGTTTCCCCTTCTTCTTTTAATTTTTCGATATATTTTGCTATCTCTCTTTCCATAGTACCAATAAATGCGCCGAACGGCACCTTATCATAGCCACTAAAATAACCCTCGATCGATATGACATCCTGATCTTCTGAATTCTTTGAGTGGCACCACTTAGTTACGGTACTGCTCAAATTAACCTCGTTTATTGATTTACAAATATCCGGAATATCCTTTATAGCCTCAAACTTATAACGAGCAAGAAAATAAACAAGACTGTCTTTGTATATCTGGATAATAAAAATTGATTTATTATCGCTTGTTGCTACCAAAAAGTCATATTCTTCTTCGTCTCTTTTTTCTACTATTTGATATCCTAGAAATTCCAGATGATTTATAATTTGTTCGCTGATTGGATTTTTCATATTTTTTTACTCTTAGTTTATTATTTAAGCGATTGATATAAAACTTCGTTTTGCATAGCAGTGTTTAGACTAAGAATCAGCCCCAAAACGATCCAAAACCAGCTAATTGCCATAATTAGAGCAAACTTCTGAGTGCTTATAAAAGATTCTTTTTTAAATTCCTCCTCTTTATTGGCTTCCCTTGCCCCGGCTTGCATTTCTCCTCTGTCCCAAGGATTATTTGGATCGAATTTTCTCATATGCTTGATCGAGTTATTAATAATCGCTCGTAACAAACAAAAAAACTCACTTCCATAGGAAAAGAGTTTTTTGAAATAAAAAATCGACCTTTATCTTTCCCTTACGGGCTAGAATTGGCACCTTATGCTGGATTTCGCTTAGGTTGCCGGCGGATCATAGGGCTAGTTCCCTCACCGCACTCTTGATAATGAGTATTAAATTGTTCTTACATTCTCATTATATCACAAATTAAGGAAAAGTCAAGGGAAAGACTAAATCGCTTTATCTAATCCACACAACTCAGTTATTCTCTCCCACAGCCAAACTGAACCGAAGTCGTATTTATCTTTGCGAAACATCTAATGTATAGCACAGATGATGTACCGCGTATAAACCTTGCCTGAAGCCTAAAAATACGATAAACACGCCACCGAATCCTTAATCTAATTAAGCTATTTATGCGCTATCTTATTAAAGATATCATATATCTTAGTAAAAGTACTTATTATTAAACTTAAAAAGCCACACCATAAAATTAGAGACGCAAAAAAGATTATGACAATACCATACCAATTTATACGTATATCGATCCTCGGCACCATCTTGTCAGATGATGCATATCCCCATCTAAAATCCTTCTTGAATTTACACTCTGACCAGCTTATGGATGACATCTTTTCTACAACCTTATCGTCACTTAAGGTTGATAATTTATTTGCCATACATGTCAACGAATCATACGGTATTGTATTGACGATTTTTTCTTGCCCATTAACTTTTACCGATTGTATTACTGCTGGATCTATGCCATCAAAGTTTACTGAGACATCATAATACGGAAAACTCCTGCCAATATTTAATACGGAGAATATCCATGCGCGCTCATCTAACGATTTTCTTAAATCTTGAGATTTCGTTGGGTCAATTTTGGCAATCACAAAATAAGATGGGATACACCAAACAATAATAATTGGAATTATTATTATGATTATTATACTAGCAACAAAAAATATAAACTTTTCATTAACAATGATTTTTTTCATAAATAATCTTATAATGTCCACTAAAACATTTTTCCCGGCCGGCAGCGATTTTTCGTGTCGCGACTAATGTCGCGACGCGCCGCCTATACAATGCCACGTCTACCAACAAATTTCCACATCCTCGCCAATTTTATCCTTTAGATACTGGTTAACCTCCATCTGACCGCCAATTTGATCAATTAAGCCATTTTGCAAGGCCGCCTCACCCAACATTGTCGAGCCATCGGCTAAGGTTTTTACCTTTTCTATATCCAATTTCCTATTTTCTGACACGGCTTTAATAAAATTCTGATGCATAATATTTACATCTCTCATCATCAATTTTACTTCTTCCGGCGTTAATGTCTTGTCAGGATCACCAGTATCCTTGAATTTACCGGAACTTAATGAATTATAAGTATAACCTTCCTTCTTGTTCTGTTTCGAAACATCCAGATAAGACATGGTCACGCCAATACTGCCGACATCCGAGTTGTTAGAGGCAAAAATCCGGCTAGCGCCGGTTGCCGCCCAATAAGCAGCCGAAGCGGCGCCATCCCTAATTAAGGCGACAGTTGGCTTTTTAGCTGCTTTTAAAGCATTAGCAATTTCTTCTCCGGCTACCCCAGATCCGCCATAAGAATCAATCTCGACGATAATTGCTTTTATACTATCGTCTTTTTCGGCGTTTTCTATGTCCCTAACGACAAATTCAGAAGAACCCTGATCCACAATAACATCTCCGTTATCGTTATAACCATCGGGAGAAATATAAGTGACCACATCGCCACGCAAAATCGTACCTTTAACATTGCAACTTGCGACGCTAGTACTTTCTTCCGTACTGTCTTCTGGCGCAGAGACACTATCCAACCAACCAAATTGATTAGTTATGACTATTCCTGAAGCGAAAAGAAATATACCCAAACCAATTATTTTAATCCAAAGAATTAAATCGTGACTCGGCTTATTCGGGACAATATCCGCCCATAATAACTTATTTTCTTTCTTTTGTTCTTCCTCCATATAATTTAGGGTTAATTATTTCCAATCTTTAATTATAATACTATGGCCTTTTGTCGTAATAGTCAATTTCTGTTTTTCTCTAATTTTAAGTTCTTTTATGATTTCTGCCGGTAAAACTATAGCTAAACTGCGTTTGCCAACTCGAGTAACTTTTCTAATGTATTTTTCAGTCATATTTTTTTTGTTACGTAACAAGCTACGTAATAAATTAATAATTTTTATTCACTTTCAGGTTGCGATTTTGGCATCAAATCAAGCAACTTCTTCGTTTCGAAAATAAGTATTTCTCGTAACTTAACATCAATGATTGATTTTTCAAGTGCATGCATTACTGATTTCACATTCTCTATACCACCTGAATTAATTATTTTTGCCAAATTTAAATAAGCAACCATCGCAATCCGCACATATTCTTTGTGTTTATAGAGCAAATTAAAATCTGGTATCGGTAAATTATTATATGCATTAGGACTTTCTTTTGCAATTTGCTCAAAAAATGATCCGTGTACAAACGCGCTTCTTGCCTCATATAACTTTTTGATGTCTTTTTCAATATCGGGAAACTTCCAGGAAAGTAAAACCGCAACCCTCTTACGCAAACGGTACATAACTTCTTCATTACGAGCGTCACCTGCAGTAAATAAAGCCTCTAAAGTCGAACCCATTTCCGCCGACTCTCTTTGCCATCCAAATGGACTTTTACTATTTTCATAATCCTTTAAACCAGAATACAAAAGTGCGGCTACAAATAGACGCCAATCTTCTTTATTCCACGATTGAACGCGATCTAAATGCCAACTACCATATTTAGATTGGTCAAAAATAATTTTATAAAACTCAACAAAATTTTTATTATTAAAAATCGAGTAATCCTGTGTATGAAAATAATGCACCGAATTTTTATCGTGCTTTTGTCGCATGATACCCATATCGCTTACAAAAAAATGCGGGTACAAAAAATTAGGAGAATAGAGATTTAATATAAACATTGTTTCAGCAGAGCTAAAAACACCACAATCCAATGTATTGGAAATAAGCAATCCCCATGAGCACTTCTCGAATTGTTCTGCTGTTATCGCAAAAGGATCTCGACTACTACCATCCTCAATATAATTATGAACGACATTATTGTTGACTGGGATTATTTTCTTTTTAATTTCATCAACAAATTCATCGATGGTAAATTTTTTTAAATTCCAAAATTCGTAACCGTCTTGAATTTCAAATATTTTATCTACTTGCTCTGGTTCTTTGCCGACAAAAGCAAGGAATATTATTTTTGCTCTGTTCATATTGCTTCGCTCTTTTACGATTTGGGCTGAAAAAACTAGGCCAGACTACACTTGCTAACTCTGGTTACTTTTATAATATATTTTTCTCTGTTTTATTAGGAAATACTACTTTTTAATATAATATTTGTCTAATTCCTTAAAAACCTCCGTACAATAAAATGGCTTCTTTGTGCCAGTTTTTTTTATTGGATCGAGATAATTATATCTACAAATTGCATCGTTTTCTTTAATTCTTTTTAAAATACCCCAGAATTTACTGTTGATTTTACAATCTATATACTTCTTTTTCGCCATCTGTTGTAATTTTTCTGAATCAATAGTAAATTTAGTCTTAAATAAGTTTTCTTCTTGAATGGTGATAGGGATTCCTCTTTTGCCAATCTTTACTCCAACTCCAGATGTGCCTTTTTCAAATTTTGTCGTTAATGTTAAAGAAAAATAATGATCTGCTCCTTCCCGATAGGGATTTTGCCGCTCCTTGGTTTTTAAATACTTTAAAAGATTCTTTTCCTGAGTAGATAAATTATTTAAAGAATAACTTTCAACTTCATATGGATGAAAAAAAGTTATCGGAACTAAATAAAAATTATAGTCAGACAAATTGTAATTAAACCAAGTTTTTAATAAGTCTAAATAACTTTTTAATGACGCCGTGCATATTTCTTGAATTCGCTTGGCCAATGACCTATCTTCATTTTTAAAATGAATACTATTATCTCTAATTTCTACAATTGCCTCCAAATTAGCCTTTAACGGTTTTGGCAATTTTAGTTCATCAAATGCGTTAAAAATATCTTTCGTCAAAGGATTGCCGCTCCTATTAACCTTAGGATAAAATCTTCTGATTGGTCTCCCTGATTTTGTTCTAGTTTTTTCTGGAATTTGAATCGACGCCAATTTCTCCTTGTTATCCTTTAAGATTTTAGCCTTTAAAAGAAGTTCCCAAGAATTTACAAATAAAATAGAGAATATTTCCTCGCGATACTTAAAATCGGGCTTATTATATATCTCAATAGCAGATAATAAGGCCGCAACTGATTTTTCAACTACTTTTGTATGTTTTTTAGCTTGAGCCATCTATTTATTATAGTGATCTCGGCCGATCGAGTCTACCAGCGACTGATTAACTTTCTTTAATTCATGTTCCCAGACCCTAACGCATCGCCATCCAATTTTCTTATAATACTTATTAACTTCCTTATCCCTCTGGATATTTCTATTAATTTTTTCTTCCCAAAATTTTCGTCTTGTTTTAGGAACCGTGCCGTGCTTTTTACACCCATGCCAAAAACAAGAATCAGTAAATATAACGGTTTTATATTTTTTTAGAACCAAATCAGGTTTACCAAAATATTTTGTTGAATTATTCCTATATCTGAGCCCAGCATTCCAAAGCACTTTTCTAAACTCGATTTCAATTTTACTGTCCTTGCTCCTTACTTTGCTCATTATCTCACTTCGCTTTTTTTTGGAAAAAATATCAGCCATAATCAAAGCGATTATTTGATAAACCTGATCTGCAGATTTAATTTAATACACTTTTTGCCAGCATCTTTATAAATGTCTCCGAATTTATGTCGCGTAGTGCTTGGAGTTTCGAGTTTGGTATTTTTATACAAATAATTCTGAAACTCGTCACGGTTATAAAGATGATAGCAAACGAGATTGCCATCGTCTTTAACAATAATATAACCGCCATGGGCTTTGGTGAATCCGTCCCAAACCTTATTCGGGGTCATTCCTAATGCTACCGCGACCAAGAAACTTTTAATCTTAAATTCATATGCTGACTTGTCCAATCCGTATTTTTTATTTAATTCTTCATTTTGACTTAAAATTTCCACCAATTCAGGCATGGTACTTGCCTTGCCTTCGTAATAAATTTTTAATATCTCCGCCAATATCTCGGGCAAGGCGGTATCGATCATTCCCAGATTTTTCTTAAAATTTTCATTTTCAACACCTTGAAAAACCAATCTTCCTTTATTTCCATAAATAATCTTGGCTCTGTCTCTTAATTTTGAATGACCTTGAATGCTGTTTATCTCGCCTGTCTTGCCACTGTCCAAGTTTTCAATACAGTATATAAAGTTGGTTGCACCAGATGCGTTCAATAAAGTGGAAGGTGACCCGAGCATTGATTTGATGCTAAATCCAAGCTCGGGATATGTCGGGGAAATCCTATCATAAATAACCAATATCAGATCGGCTTTATTCCCGCTGGACGCTTTTATTTGCGTGCAAAATAAATCTTTCATCACTTGATCCACCAACGAAATAGAAAATGCCGCATCACCGCCCTCTTTCATTTTCGCAAATATTTTAGCCACCGATGCTTTTATTTTATCTGATTTTACGGTTGCAATCGCTTTGTTTTCAACATCAAATATTTTAACATCATTCTTGTCTGTAATGTCATAAACTTTTCTGCCAATCTTTGCCTCTTCTCTAATAATCTTCAGAACCGTAAAAAATTTGTCTTGAAGCTGTTCAAGATTTTCATCGGCCGCAAATATGGCCTTGTCAGTTAATATTTTGGTAAAAGCGTAAAATTCACTCCATTCGCCCTTATTTCCTTTAATCGGCATAGTGTTGTTCGAGAGTTTTTAATATTTCAGCCGCCACCGCTGCGATTGCAGGCACAACGACGGCATTTCCCATCTGTTTCATGGCTTGTGCATCAGAAACTGGAAAAACATAGTTCGCCGGCAGACCCATCATCTTTTTTCCTTCTTTTATTCCAAGTCTTGTGACTTTTCCGTTTACCTTGTATGAATCCCAATTGCGCCTGTCAGTTATTGAAGACCCTCTTCCACCAACTCGTAATGTATATCCCACTTTCTTTTCACACGGGGCGCCAAATATATCCGACATCGTTTTAGTCAGTTTAACCGGCTCTGGAAATTTAAAAGGTATCTTTTTATTCCTGAATCCAACCATAAATAACCTGGGGCGATGTTGCGGCACATTGAAGTCCGTACCCTTAACTATCCTATAATGAAAAGAATAACCCAAATCATCCTCTATTATTTTTTTGATTGTCTCGAATGTTTTACCGTCATCATGATTCAACAAATGTCTGACGTTTTCCAGAAAAAATGCTTTGGGCTTCTTTTTTCTAATAATATCGGCGATATGAAAAAATAAATTTCCCCTTTTATCTTCAAACCCTTTTTTAAATCCCGCCTGACTGAACGGCTGACAAGGAAAACCTCCGCAAATTACATCAAAGTCGGGTATTTTCTTGGGGTCTACTTTCGTTATATCGCCGACAAAATTCCCTGTTTTAAAAACATCTGGTGAAATTTTCTTAAAATTATATTCGTAAGTTTTTCTGGCAGGCTCGTCCCACTCGGAAACAAAAACACATTCGGCGCCATGTTGATGAAACGCCAAATGAAATCCGCCGATGCCGGCGAACAAATCGATAAAAGTAAATTTATTATTTTTTTTCGAAGACATAACGGATTATAGAATGTTATTATTTCTAAAACTAAAAAATCCTCCACTGCCGATTATCACATGATCCACAACCTCGATTCCTAACAATTTACCGGAGTCAATCAACCTTCTTGTTATTTCCATATCATCATCAGACGGATCACTGATGCCTGACGGATGATTATGAGCAATGATTATTTGTGCCGCATTATTCTTAATTGCAGGCTCAAAGACTTCTCGCGGATGTACTAAATTTTCATTCAGCGTACCAATTGATATAATCTCTCTCATTATTTCCCGGCTATGCGTATCCAAATAGAATATTACCAGATGTTCTTTTTTATGCTGTCTTAAGTCCTTCAATTCCCTATACACGTCTTCCGGCTGCATAATCAGCTTTTCAGGTTTATCTTTCAATAGCCTTTTGCCTAATTCCAAGCAAGCTACAATTTCGCAAGCCTTTGCCTGCCCGAGACCGAAAGTGTTTATCAATTCATCATACTTAACATCTTTCAAATTTTCCGAGCCAAATTTTTTCAATATTTTATTCGCCAAGTCGACGACATTTAATCCTTTTACGCCAGTTCCTAAAATAATCGCCAATAATTCCGTATTGGACAATCTGTCAACGCCGTATTTGGCGAGCTTTTCTCTTGGTCGATCATTTTTAGGTACGTCGTTCAATTTCATCGCTATTTCATTAAATCATCTATTCCGACACCAAGGGCATGAGCAATTTTTTGCGCTGTTTCAACCGTCGGGCTTTGAATTGCGCCTGATTCTATTTTAATGATTGTGGGATGCGCGACATCGGCCATCTTTGACAGTCGATCTTGAGAAAATCCCTGTTCCTTGCGCAATTTTTTAATATTCTTGCAAATATTTGGCAGCTTATTTGTCATGTGATATAATAATAGTGATATTAAAGTATATATATTGACTTATACACAATATGGGGACGATATGATCATATTTTAACAGAAAATACAGCTTCCGTAAAATTTAATAGGGAGTGCCTTTCGCCCGCGCACGGGAGGGCGGGGCAAGGGCGCATAAAATCGACGGCGGCGCCCTGATGCAGAGCATCAGTACGAAAAATCGCCGCCGGCCGGGGAATCCGCCGCGGCGGATGGATTTCTGGATTTGTCGGCAAAACCCCGCCTTTGGCGGGAAAAGAATGACGAGGCCGTGGCGGGCGGGCAAAAATTCCTTTCCCCCCAACCCCCAGTCATTTTTTGCCCGCATTAATCCGCCACGGCCTCAGAATTCGACTTTGGGATTTGAATTTAGGAAAATTCTTAAGAATTTTCTTGAAAGAAGGTTCTAACATCGTTTAGGAACTTCGACCATATAAGACGTTCATCATTTTTCCAATTTTTCTCACGCCCGCAAAGCGGGCTATTGGATGTTTCTGTTTTTATTTTTTCCCCAAAATCAGCCAGAATTCTGAATTTTTCATTCCA
>Ga0172371_10001736_pt1 | contig 34707 bp, 34 predicted proteins | sample Lak12m_FD_114543 | JGI IMG/M metagenome (GOLD analysis project Ga0172371, IMG submission 114543) | Freshwater microbial communities from Kabuno Bay, South-Kivu, Congo - kab_022012_12m | ecosystem: Environmental > Aquatic > Freshwater > Lake | place: Democratic Republic of the Congo: South-Kivu...
GTCAATATCCGCAAGAAAAAAGTATTTACACTGGCCAAAATGCGCGCATACATTACCATGGATACCATTTTCATCTTCTAATACGACTCCGACTCTCATGTTTAGTAACTCCTTCCTTAATGAAACAAAGCGGAATTATTTCCCCTCTGTTTTCTATTTACCTTCTAATTCCTGAATGCGTCCCTGTATTGCCTCAAGATCGCCTTTGATATAATCAGCCTGATTCTTAAGCTCCGCCAATTCATCATCTTTTGATAATGGCTGGCCAAAACCGCCAAAAGCCTGCATACCTCTTTGCGAACGCATCCAACCGGGAAGACCTGTTGCGTAGAAACAGTTTCTAAAACCTCGGCCACCTCTACCGTAAAAACCGCGACCGCCAAACGGCCTATTGCCTATACTATTTAAAGTTACTGCGCAATAACCTCTGCCACCCCCTGTCATTGCTCCCTGGCCCATAGGGCCTGTTCCGTCAAAACCTGGCATAACTACCACCTCCTTTTATCGTTATTGAAAATCATTTCCATTAAAAGAGAAAAAAATATAGCGGTTATTTCTTACCGCCACATTTGTCGCATAAACCATAAAACTGTATAAGGTGGTTGGTGATCTTAAAGTTGTATTTCGCGCCCAAGCCTTTCTCGGTTTCTCTTAAAAGTTCAACCTCTTCATCAATGAAATCAGTGTAATCAACTACTTTATTGCAATCGGTACAGACTAGATGATGGTGATGATGCGCGCCTTTCGGGCCTTCTGCTAATTCATACCGCGCTCTTCCATCACCGAAATCAAGCTTATATACCATGCCGAGACTTGATAACACATCCAGCGTCCGGTAAACAGTAGTCAAGCCTACACTGGGATATTTGGGATGGATCTTCATGTATATATCTTCGGCGCTTAAGTGGCCTTCGGATTTGGATAAAATATCAAGAATTGCCTCACGACCTAAAGTAAGACGATATCCACATCCTCTAAATCTACCGTGCCACCACTCCTGTCCTCTACAATTGCCTCTTGGCATATATCTCCTTATTGAAAATGGTTTCCACTAATAGATATATACCAGACCAACAATCTTGTCAAGAATTATTTTATGTTTGATGTTACTATCTTATGTTTAAAAATACCTTCTATTTACCTTGATATCTCTCAAATTGTATGGCTATATGTGTACTAAGGAAAGAATGCCAAGTATGAGCGAAAATACCATATCTAAAATAATGGCATTAAAAGAGATATCGCTTGACGAGTTAGAGAAGAAATACGAGGAAGTTTTCGATGGCAAAAAAGCGCCTTCTAATAATAAGGTGTATTTATGGCGCAAAATTGCCTATCGTATACAGGAGCTGGAATACGGCAGTATTTCTCAAGAAACGCAGAATAAGATCCAGGAATTTATTCAAAAATATGATCCGGTAAATAATAAAGCTTTGCGTCCTGAAAGCGCTTCTCCTGAACACAGTAAAAAAGGTAAATTCTCCAGAGATAAACGTCTTCCTATCCCTGGGACTGTGATTACTAAGGAATATAAAGGCATCGCGCTTCAAGTTAAGGTGGCAGAGTCTGGCTTTGAATACAATAACAAAATCTATAAAAGCCTTACTGCCATTGCTAAAGAAATAACCGGAGCGCATTGGAACGGCTATTTATTCTTTAATCTATAAAGGATAGTTATGGATAATGGGGTAAAACAAGCTAAGAAACGAATCTACTGCGCAGCTTACTGTAGAAAATCCGTAGAAGAGCGCCCTGATGAGACCTTCGGATCCATTGAAAACCAGCATGAGGCTATTCTAAACTTCATCTTAAGCCATAAGCATGAAGGTTGGATGGCTCTACCAGAAAGATATGATGATAATGGCTTCACAGGATCAAATATAAACAGACCTTCTCTCCAAAGATTAATCAATGATATTAAGGAAGGTAAAGTTAATATGGTAGTTGTATATAAACTGGATAGGCTTAGTCGCTCGCTTTCAGATTTTGTTCAGATCCTTAAGTTTTTTGAAGAATATGGTGTAGCATTTGCTTCAATCACTCAGCCAATTGATACTAGTACTTCTACAGGTAAGCTAATGCTTCATATCTTGTCTTCTTTTGCTGAGTTTGAAAGACAGCTGATCTCTGAAAGAACTAAAGATAAAATGAGCGCAGCCCGTAAAAGAGGCCAATGGACTGGTGGATGGGCTGCTTTAGGCTATGATTTAGACAAAGAGAGCAAAAAACTGGTTATAAATGAAACTGAAGCAAAGTTAATCAAAGAGATCTTTGATCTTTACTTAAAAGGTAATTCTCTACTAGGAGTAGCTAAGATACTTAATGATAAGGGCTATAGATCAAAAACTATTACTCTTAAATCTGGGAAGACCTTTGGAGGTAAAAAGTTTGGAATTACCCATATACAATCAATGATCAAAAATCCTTTATATATTGGTAAAATAAAATATGAAGGCCAGATTTATGAGGGAGAACAAGAAGCAATTATAGATGAAGAAATATTCAAAAGAGCGCAAGAAATTCTTAAAGAAAACCGTGTTGAGCGGAAAGCTACAAAAAATATAGACTGTACCGGCTTACTAAGCCATCTATTGCACTGCAAAGCCTGTAGCACCTTTATGATTCATACTTATACAACAAAAAATAAAGGAGCGCTTAGATATCGTTATTATCTTTGTTCAAATGCCCAGAAACGCGGTTATAGCTCATGCCCAACAAAATCCATTAATGCCCAAGCTATTGAAAATACTATGACTGATCATCTAAGACGAATATTTTCTGATATGAAAAAAATAGAAAATCATCCTCATAAACAAGAAATCGAAGCTCTTCTCTCTCCTATCTGGGATACCCTCTATCCCCAGGAAAAACGACGCATTTTTAAAGCATTAGTCAAAGAGATTGACTATAATGCTGCTAATAAAAAGCTGGGACTTATACTCAATGGCAGCGATCTAAGGCTCGAATATGACGCAGAATTTAAGCAAGTAAGGTTTTTTAATAAATGGCGTAAAGAAATAGAAATCGAAAAAGAGCCCAAGATCAGGAAGAATCTGATCATGGCCTTTCAACTACAAAATCTTCTCGAAAAAGAGAAAATAGAAATGAAACAAGCTGCTAAGTGGCTTAATTTGAGCTATGCGCGACTTAGCCAGCTTTTGATGCTTAATTTTCTATCAAGTGAGATTAAAGGAACGATTATGTCTTGGGAAAATGAAAAACTCTCCTATATCTCTGATAATTCTCTCCGTAAGATTGCCGCAGAGATTGACTGGCAAAAACAAAGGTTAATGTGGCAAGCACTTATCTCTCGTTTAACACAGCCAAAATAAACAAAGAAAGCATTTAATCGGTCATATTCTTCATCAATATATCGAATTATTCGCCTAAATACCGATTAAATGTCAGCGATTAAATAATAGCCGATATGGAGATAAAGAGATGGTTCGATGAGATTTTTTTGGCTATTTTAAGCGAACTTTTGGCTGGATAAAATCTTTAAATCACTATCGACTTAACAATGCAAAAAATAACGTCCTAACTCTTTGATACATCGCCAGATAAAAAATACCCTGACTAGCATCGCTAATCAGGGTTCTTATTATCTCTCCATCTGGATTTTGAGAGATTAGTGTGGCTGCCCAAGTTGGACTCGAACTGAACTTAATCTCAGATTCTATCTCTGTTTTCTTGAAGCCCAGCTTGGAATCGAACTTTAAGTTTAAGGCTTTGTGATACCAATAAACTCATCGCTTTTGCCTAAGTTACAATCCTGACATAAAGTTTGAAGATTATCGATATTACTCTTCCCACCCTTAGAAAAAGGTATCTTATGATCTATATGAAGCCTTACCCCTATATTTGTTGCTGGGCTTCTGCCGCAAAGAATACATCTATAAGCATCACGATCTAAAACTTTGAGGCGAACTTTCAAGGGAATACTTCGTCCAATATTTATCTTATCACGATCTTTATCCAGTTTTACTTGATTCATTTCTGGTAACGGCTCGATATTAACCAAAATGCTGCCGCCCATCTTATATTCAATGAACTTCAAGCACGCATTAGTCCATCCCCCGAATCGTTTTTTGTAAGTATTGTAAGAAATTTTTGGTTCGGATAATTCCCATTCAGTACGCGATGGGCGCTGCCTAACTTTGATCCATATTCTTTCCATCTCATCAAAAAGTTCCCTGTCAGACAAGACTCGATTTGGAGCATGTGGCCGAGGGGATAAATTTAATCCTTTTTGTTGAAGACATTTTCTTAACGATTCAAGTCCTTTTATCCAACTACCATTAAAATGTTTTCTTACCGTACTAGAACTTATATTAGCTATCTTGTCGAAATCGCGTCGTCCAAATTCTACGTAATTAAAATGTTTAGCTGCCTTCTCAAGTTCCTCAAATATTTTTGTTTCAGACATTTCATTGAGTCGTTTTCTTTGAAATTTGTAATCCATAGACTATTGAATAAATCCCTTCAACTTATCAGGAGTAATGATCTGATACGAACTACCTTTGTACTCTTTCCACTTTGTAAGAATCCTTGCGTATTCCCTCGGTTTCCATTTAAACTCATAACCAAAAAGTTTACCTTCCCGTTCTTCAACCAAGTCAACTTCGCTGCCATCATAAGTGCGCCAAAAATACTGGTTTGCTTCAATGCGATGATATTCTCGATATTTCATGCGCTCAACTACCATAAAATTCTCCCATAATGCTCCAATATCATCTCTTTTATCGAGCGGATTAAAATTGTTAATTACAGCATTGCGGATACCGACATCATAAAAATAAATCTTTCTTAATTTGGAGAGCTCACGCCTTTTATTGCGAGTAAAAACAGGTAAATGAAATATAATAAACGTCTGCTCCAAGATATGCACATAACGCTCCACAGTTGCATAACCAATCTTAAGTAAATTCGAAAGCTCTCTATAGGAAACTTCGTTGCCAATCTGATATGCCAATGCTTTAACAAGATTCATAAACACATCGGCATTTTTCATCCCTTGAAAATCAAAGACGTCACGATAGAGATAGCTTGTTTTCAGTTCTTTAAGGGCATCGACCTTATCCTGCTTCTCTCTTGTAGTGATAACATGCGGGTAACTGCCATAAACTAGCAGTGATTCCAATTTATTGCCCTGAATAATAGCATCTTTTGAAACCTCTTCCACAGAAACCGGATATAACGTATAAACCTTTTTACGACCTGTCAAAGATTCCTGGGTCTTGTCCAAAAGATTTATGGCCGAGGAACCAGTAACTATAATTTGAACATGCTTTTTGTAATAGTCCGCTAAAAGCTTTAAGGTTTGTCCTATGCTGGAAAGTTTCTGGCCTTCATCGATAAAAATGACTTTGGCCTTGCCTATGATGCTCTTTAAAGTTTCTAATCCTTTGTTTTCTAAAATAGCTCTGTGATCAGGATCATCGCAATTAAAAATCCGGATATCTCCTTTACTTTTAAGTAACTTGGCAATATCCAGTGCAAGAGTTGTTTTCCCAGTTTGGCGGGGACCTTGAATAAGTAAAATCTGTCCCCGGAAAGATTGTTGAATAATATTATCTTTTAATATTCTCTTAATCATATATGGCGTAATTTGTACTATTTAATGGACATATTACGCCTTATGCCCTAAGAAGTCAAGGCTTATTTTATCAGAGATACTAAATTAGAATAATGGCTTAAATTTGGTTCGAACGGCATTGACTACAACTCCTTTACTAAATTGCAAATCAGAGATAAAGAGATGCTTCAGTGAGATTTTTTCGGCTACTTTAATTAAACTTTCAGCTAAATAAAATGCTTAGATCAAAATAAATTTAATAACGCGGAAAATATTGCACTAACTCTTTGACACATCGCAACATAAAAAATACCCAGATCAGCATTACTAATCTGGGTATCTATTATCTCTCCATCTGGAATTTGAGAGATTACAGTGGCTGCCCCCTGTGGATTCGAACCACAATCAACTGGTCCAGAGCCAGCCGTGCTACCATTGCACTAGAGGGCAGTTAAACTTTTAAGTCTTATTTCTTTCCTTTATCTCATTCTCAATATATTTCTTAAGGCGCTTCTGGTCATTCTGGGCAGTGCCTTTGAAAACCACGCCTACTTCAAATATCCCGGAATCTTCTACGCCTATTCTATTAATCCAGACTGTTTCTCCTTTTGTAGATATAGGTGTTGGGTCAAATGGTACCTCGAGTTGTATGTCGAGTTTTGTGCCTTTTGAAAAATTTTCATAGACTATAAATCTTGCGCCGCCTTCGCTTATATTTTTTCCTACGCTATTGTCTTCAAAGCGGAACTCCTCGGTAGCTTTATATTTTATTACAACAGGCCATTCAATCCTTATGTATCTTCTGTTTTCGTCCATAATCTTTACATTCGCGTTAAGGCGCGTTCTAGTCTCGCCACTACTCTGTCCTTGCCTAAAAGCGCCAGGACTTCGAATACGCCTGCTGAAACAGCTTTGCCTGTCACCGCGACTCTCAGCGGATGTATCAGATCAGCGCTTTCTATCCCTAGCTCTTCTATCAGAGCCCTGGACGCTTTTTCTATATTTTCCTGCGTAAAGAGATCTAGTTCTTCAAGCCGCTCTCTTGTTACGCTTAGTATACTCGAAACCTTGTCTTTTTTCAAAAACTTTTCTACGGCTTCTTCATTATATTTTACATCGTCCGACATAAATATGCCGAACTCTTCCCTGAATTCGATCAGGGTTTTAACCCTTGAGTGATAAAGCGCAGCGAATTTTTTAAACCACTCTTCTCCACAATCCGGCTTTATGAAATCCATGCCTATCTTGGCGAATTCATCGGGAGAGAGCTTTCTTATGTGCTCGCCGTTAATCCATCTTAATTTATCCAGGTTGAATTCGGCTCCGGTTTTATTTATCCGCTTCAGGCTGAATTTTTTTACAATCTCTTCCACGCTCATAAATTCTTTGTTGTCCCCCGGAGCCCATCCAAGAAGCGAAAGATAATTAACCAGCGCCTGAGGCAGATACCCCATTTGGCGGTAATCGGTTATTGAAACAGCCCCAAAACGTTTGGATAGTGGAGCTTTATCAGGCCCTAATATTAAAGGTATATGAGCAAATTTCGGAGGCTTTACCCCGAGCGCGTTATAAACAGCCACTTGTTTATTGGTATTTGAGATATGGTCATCGCCTCTAATGACATGCGTTATCTGCATATCTATATCGTCTATGACACACGCGAAGTTATAAGCCGGGCTTCCGTCTGATTTTATTAATACCAAATCGTCTATCAGGGTATTATCTACCTCTATCTCGCCGTGCACCAGGTCGTATATTTTTACTTTTTCATCGGGTATTTTAAATATAATGGCTTCGCCGTCTTTGTAAGCCAGGCCCTGCTCGAGCAATTTCTGGGCGCTGGACCTGTAAATATCAAACCTTTTTGTCTGGAAAAACGGGCCTTCGTCCCAGTTAAGTCCAAGCCATTTGAGATCCGCGATAATTTCTTCCATATAGACATCGCTTGAGCGCTTCTGGTCAGTATCCTCTATCCTTAATATAAATGCACCGCCCTGGGATCTTGCGTACAGCCAGTTAAACAGGGCTGTCCTTACGCTTCCTATATGTAAATACCCTGTTGGGCTTGGCGCAAACCTAACGCGAACCATATTCGAAACCCTTTCTTATCGCTTTTTCGTTAACAGGCAATAGATTATGATAAGCACTGGAAATAATATCCCCAAGCCCGCTTATTAATGACTCAGGAGAGATGATTTTTCTTTTTCCTAAAAGAGCGCCCAACGCAACCATATTGCCTATCCTGTGGTCTCCCGCTTCTTTGGCTAGCTCAGTAATAGGTATATTCAAAACTTCTATATCTTCCCTTGTAGCCTCGCTATCAGCTATAGATCTATTGATCACAAGAAGCCCGTTTATCTTTATCTTTGTTTCATATTTCCTGAGAGACAGGCCGTTCATGGCAATGCATATCGTAGGCTCCTTAACAAGAGGCGATGCGATAGGTTCGTCTGAAATAATCACCATGGAATACGCTGTGCCGCCTCTTACCTCTGCGCCATAAGAAGGTATCCATGTAACAAATTTGCCTTCATTCATGGCTGCATAAGCAATGGCCTTACCCATAAACATGATCCCCTGGCCGCCGAAACCCGCGAAAATTATTTCTTCCTTCATGTTATATCCTTAAAAACTTTTAAAGGGTACTCTTTTATCAATTCTTCCCCCACAAACTTTGCCGCGTCTTTCGGAGAAAGCCCGAGATACGTAGGGCACGGAGAGAGAACCTCAACTATTGAAAAACCCAAACCCTTTATCTGGTTTTCAAATGCTTTTTTTATAGCCTTTTTGGCTTTTAGAATACTCTGCGGAGAATGCGCTGCGACTCTTTCTGCATACACAACCCCGGGCAACACAGATAACAGTTCACATATCTTTAGAGGAAAGCCGTGAATTTTTTGTTCTCTGCCAGAAGGCGTAGTAGCGGTTTTCTGTTTCAAAAGAGTGGTGGGCGCCATTTGTCCGCCTGTCATGCCGTATACCGTATTATTAACAAATATGATTGTGATATTCTCGCCTCTATTGGCAGCGTGTATTATCTCAGCTGTCCCTATCGCGCCGAGATCTCCGTCGCCCTGATAACCAAATACTATCCTGTCAGGAAGAGAACGTTTTATGCCTGTAGCAACCGCCGGAACCCTGCCATGCGCTGCTTCTGTAACATCAAAATCCCAGTAATCGTATGCTATAACAGCACATCCTACGGGAGCGATGCCTATAAGCTTCTCTCTTATCCCGAGATTGTCAACAACCTCGCATATAACGCGATGCACTATCCCATGCCCGCACCCCGGGCAATAGTGAGTACCGACATCTCTGATACTTTCAGGTTTTTCAAAAATTTTATCCATTAATATTCTCGATTGCTTTGATTATTCCGTCTTCGGACGGAATTTCGCCGCCTGTGCGGCCGTAAAAGTGCACCGGTTTCGCGCAATCTATTGCCAATCTTACATCTTCTATCATCTGGCCGCAGCTCATCTCTACTGCTAAAAATAATTTAACATTTTTTGCCAGCTTCTTAAATTCTTTTTCAGGAAACGGCCATAGTGTTATCGGCCTAATCATACCAATTTTTTTCCCTTTTTTGCGAAGTTTTTCCACGACGCTTCTACAAATCCTGCTTGGAGTGCCATAAGCTACCAGCATAAGCTCGCTGTCGTCTCCATACAAAACTTCGCACCTCTGTTCTTCGCTTTTTATCCGGTCGTATTTGGCCTGTAATTTTAAATTAAACTCCTCAAGCTCCGCTTCCTTCAGGATAAGCGACTTTATGACCCTGGGCTTCCTTCCTTTGCACCCATCCAGTATCCAGTCTTTTTTTATTTCAGATTTTGTTTCAGCTTTAAATTCCACAGGTTCCATCATCTGTCCCAGTATCCCGTCTCCGAGTATCATAACAGGCATCCTGTATTTATCTGCCAGGTCAAACGAAAGTATTGCCAGATCAGCCATCTCCTGGCAAGATGCAGGCGCTATAACTATCAGACGGTAATCGCCATGGCCTCCGCCTTTAACAGCCTGGAAATAATCGCTTTGGCTCGGCCCTATATTGCCTAACCCTGGGCCACCTCTCATAATATTGACAATAACCGCCGGAAGTTCGCATGCCGCAAGATAAGATATGCCCTCCTGCTTCAGGCTTATCCCTGGACTTGAAGAAGAGGTCATTGCCCGCATGCCTGTAAGCGACGAACCGAATACCATATTTATAGCCGCAAGCTCGCTTTCGGATTGGATAAATACGCCTCCTGCTTCAGGCATCCGCTTTGACATATAAGCAGGGATTTCATTTTGAGGCGTAATAGGATATCCCGCGTAAAATCTACAGCCAGATCTTATCGCAGCCTCTGCCAACGCTTCATTACCGCACATTAAAATTTTTTTTGCCATCTATACCTCTTCCGTTCGCCGAACGGGATTAAACCCCGTTCGGCGAACGTTATTTATAAATTGTTATACATAAATCCGGGCATATAATCGCGCAAAAAGAACAGCCCGAGCACCCCTCTGTTTTTATAACCTCAGCAGGATACGCGCCTTTTTTATTCAGAGACTTGGACTGCTTTATATGGCCTTTCGAACAATATACGACACAAAGCCCGCAGCCTTTGCATTTTTCAGGATCAATTTTTATCTTTGCCATTCTTTTTTTATTCTTTCCGCTATTTTTTTCGAAGACAGCTCATATTTGTCCAATAGCGCAAGCCTATCCCCGTGTTCAATAAACTTATCCGGTAAGGCTATATTTTTAATTATAATATCTTTCTTTATTTTATCAATGATTAATTCCAAAACGCCTGAGCCGAAGCCCCCCTCAAGAACGCCTTCCTCTATTGTAAACAATTTATATGTCTTAGAAACCGACTGCTTTATTAGTTCTATGTCCAGGGGCTTTATAAATCTCGCATTTATAACTTCGCAGTCTATGCCTTCTTCCATTAAAAGGCCTGCCGCCTCAAGCGCGATATTAGTCATGTATCCGACGCTTACTATCGTAGCATCTTTGCCTTGCTTCAGCATCTCCCCTTTGCCTAAAGCTATAGCGGCCTTCGACGCCTGGCTTGATCCGGACTGCTTGTAGCTTGCGCCGCGCGGATATCTTATAGCTACAGGGCCTTTATCGTAAGAAACAGCCCAGCTGAACATATCCTTTAATTCTTCTTCATCTTTCGGAGCCATAAAAACCATGTTCGGCAAATGCCTGATATAACTGATATCAAATACGCCGTGATGCGTAGGCCCGTCTTCACCTACAAGGCCTGCCCTGTCGAGCATAAATGTTACATTGAGGTTCTGGAGGCACACATCATGAAATATCTGGTCGTAAGAGCGCTGTAAAAAAGTGGAATATACCGCCACTACAGGTTTAAATCCGGCCTTTGCCAGCCCTGCTGCAAAGCCTACCGCATGCTGTTCAGCCATTCCCACGTCAAAAAACCTGTTGGGAAACGCCGCCGCAAATTTATCAAGCCCTGTGCCCTCAGGCATAGCGGCTGTTATAGCTACTATTTTTTTATCCTGGCCGGCTATCTCTACTATTTTATCTCCAAAAGCCTTTGTAAAACTTGTCTCGGATAGAACCCCCTGTTTTTCCTTGTCCAGCGCAGATATTTTTTCGCCTGTATCCACATCGAAAGAAGATATCCCGTGAAATTTCTCGGGCTTTTTTTCAGAAAAACTGTACCCTTTGCCTTTTTTCGTGACCACATGAAGCAGGATAGGCTCGTTAAGCCCCGCGATATTTTTAAGCGTTTTAATAACCATGCCCGTGTCGTTTCCGTCAATTGGCCCGAAATATCTAAGCCCCAGTTCTTCAAAAATCATGCCCGGGACAAGCAGGTTTTTAAGCCCTTCTTCCAGCCTTCTTGCCGAACGTATAACGCTGAAACCAAAACGCGGAAGCTTTGCCAGAAGGCCTTCAACGTCTCTCCTTACTTTATTATATGCAGGAGCGGTGATAATCCTGTTTAAATACTTGCTCAGCGCACCTACGCTCTTTGATATGCTCATTTCATTGTCGTTCAGGATAACAAGCATATTTTTACGCAGGTGCCCCGCGTGGTTCAGCGCCTCGAACGCCATGCCCCCTCCGAGAGACGCGTCTCCTATCACAGCCACAACCTTGTAATCTTTTTGGTCCAGGTCCCTAGCGCTAGCTATGCCTAACGCGGTAGAGATAGAAGTTGAGCCGTGGCCTGTGGTAAATACGTCGTATTCGCTTTCGTATTTATTCGGAAATCCGCTTATGCCGCCTGATTTACGAAGCGTGTCAAACCTATCTTTCCTTCCGGTTAAGATCTTGTGGGCATACGATTGGTGCCCCACATCCCAGATAATGATATCTCTAGGCGCGTTTAAACAATAATGGATACCTATTATAAGCTCTACCGCACCTAGGCTGGACGCCAGGTGCCCGCCGGAAGAAGCCACGTTGTTTATAATAATCTCCCGTATCTCCTGAGCCAAAGCGGGCAGCTTATCAACGCTAAGCTTTTTTAAATCCGCAGGGCTATTTATATTATCCAATAATCTCTCTGCCATAATCTTTACATCCTGACGCGGAAAAACTTGACACTGTGACAATGTTAGTTTTGTCAAGTTTATGCACAAATCAGGTCCGCTAACTCCAGGAGCCTGTTTGCTTTTTTACCAAAAACCTTTAAATGATTCTTTGCCACGCTTGCCAGTTTTTCGGCTTTTTCTTTTGTGCATTTTTCGCCGTACAGACTTACATAACCGTCTTTATCTTTCAGGTCATCCAGAAGCTGAAAAGCGATCCCGATATTTCTCCCGAAGTTTCCCAAGGCGTTTATCTCACTCTCGCTTGCACCTTTAATAATCCCCCCTGATTTCACCGCGACCTCGAATAAAACAGCTGTCTTATTAAGGTTTATATATTCAATATGTTTTCTCTGAACCTTGAGCGCTGAATCCTGGGCCAATATATCCGCCACCTGTCCGCCTATTACGCCACAGGTTCCGATTGCTTTTGATATCTCCTTTATGGCGTCAATATTTCTTGATTCGGCGATAACCTGAAACGCGAGAGTTAAAAGCCCGTCGCCTGCCAGAAGGGCTATGTCTTCTCCAAATTTTTTATGGCATGAATGTTTGCCGCGCCTGAAATCATCGTTATCCATGCAAGGCAGGTCATCGTGAATAAGGGTATATGAATGTATCAGCTCTATACCACATGCGATAGGCATCGCCGAACCGCCTTTGCCGCCAGAAGCTTCAAACCCTGCAATAGTAAATATAGGCCTTATCCTTTTCCCTCCGGGGAATACCGAATACCTCATTGCCCTGTGTATAATCTGGGGCCTGAGGGATCCCTTAGGAAGATATTTATCCAAGGCTTTATCTATTATATCTTTCTTATCCGCTATATATTTTTCTATATCCATTATTCTTTAAAAGGTTCCGGCGCGGCTTTGCCGTCTTTTTTAATAAGGACTTCTACCTTGCGCTTTGTTTCGTCAAGTTTTTTCCTGCAGGCCTGGATTAGTTTTATGCCTTCTTCGTATTTTTTCAACGACTCTTCCAGTGGCATATTCCCGCTCTCCAGCTCCCCCACAATCTCTTCCAAGCCCTTCATCATCTCTTCAAATTTTAATTCTTTTGCCATATATCCTCCTCGCTCATTCTACTTTACTTTTAAAACTCCCCTTCGAGACCCTGGTCTCCATCAAATCTCCCCTTTTAATATCTTTGCTGCTTTTTATTATCTTCCCGTCTGAAAGCTTAAAGCTGATGCTGTATCCCCTGTCCAGAATCTCGACAGGGCTGAGGATATCAAGCTTTTCTGAAAGCGACTTAAAATCTCCCTCTTTTAATTCCATGTAATGCTTAAATCTTAAAGCCATGCCTTCTTCTATCTCGTCCAGGCGCTGTTCGTATTCTGTGACTATATCTATCGGAAAATCCCTGATCTTTTTTTCTATCTCGTCCAGCCTGTCCTGCAGTTCGCTTTTTTTGGCTATGACTATCTCCGCCGCTACTGACGGGGTCGGCGCCCTCATGTCCGCCACAAAATCGCAGATCGTCCAGTCTATCTCGTGGCCGACCGCGCTTATAACAGGTATCTTCGAGTTATATACAGCCCTCGCCACTACCTCCTCGTTAAAAGCCCACAGGTCTTCCAGGCTTCCGCCGCCTCTTCCGACTATCATGACGTCCACGTTCTTCAGCCTGTTAAATTCTTCTATAGCGTCCGCTATCTCTTCTTTCGCCTCGGCCCCCTGGACCTTTACAGGATTTATAATTATGCTGACATTGGAAAATCTTTTATTCAAAACATGCAGGATGTCCCTTATAGCGGCGCCCGTAATTGACGTGACTATCCCTATCCTTTCGGGGATAAGAGGTATTAGCTTTTTATGAGCTTCGTCAAAAAGCCCTTCTTTAAAAAGTTTTTCTTTGAGCTGCTCGAACGCAAGCTGCAGCGCCCCTACGCCTTTCGGCTCCATCCTTGTTACATAAAGCTGGTAAACGCCTCTTTGCTCGTATATGCTTATTTTCCCGAAGCATACAACCTTCATGCCGGAAGTTATTTCAAATTTTATCTTCTCGTTAGAGCTTTTAAAAAATACGCACTTGAGTTCGCTCTTGTCGTCTTTCAGCGTAAAATAAAAATGGCCGGAAACTGCCTTGAAATTTGATATCTCCCCCTCAATCCATATATCCTGGAATGAGTCTTCAAGTACAATTTTTATGCTCGAGGTAAGCTGGCTTACCGTATAGATATATCTTCCTTTGTCTTCCATACTAATGATAGCTCTCTATCTTTTCTTTCACCCTTTCTATCGAAAGGGCCTTGCCGCTTTCATCGTCTATGTTTACTATAACGCCTTGTAATTCCACGTCTTTATCCGCTACCTCGAATTTTTTAGGCATATTTGTTAAAAAATGTTCCACAATCGCGTCAACTCGCCTGCCTATTACCGAATCCTGGGGCCCTGTCATACCCAAATCTGTGATATAGCCCGTACCGCCCGGAAATATCTTTTCATCCGCTGTCTGGACATGCGTATGCGTCCCAAATACAACACTAACCCTGGAATCCAGAAATCTGCCCATGGCTATTTTTTCGCTTGTGGCCTCCGCGTGCATATCCACCAGGATTATCTTCGTGGCTCTGTTGATTTTTTCAATTTCCCTCTCGGCCGCTACAAAAGGGCAGTCGGCAGGTTTCATGAAAACCCTGCCAAGAAGATTTATCACGGCTATTTTTTTTCCGTTCTCCAGAGAAATAACCGCCATGCCTGAGCCTGGGCAAGTTAAAGGATAGTTCGCAGGCCTTAAAACCCGTTTATCCTTTGAGAGTGTTTCATACAGCTCTTTTTTCTTCCAGACATGGTCCCCTGAGGTTATAACGTCTACCTTGTTTTGAAACAGCTCATCTACGGTTTCAGGAGTAATACCTGAACCACCCGCAACGTTTTCCGCGTTGGCGATTACAAAATCAATGGATTTCCCCCTGCGCAGTTTCGGCACTATCCTTCTGACAGCCTCTCTCCCCGGGCTTCCAACGATATCGCCAATCAATAAAACTTTCATATATTAACCGCCTCAACCGGCTGTTTATTATTTAGCGTACTCTACCGCTCTTGTCTCACGTATTACGGTAACTCTTATCTGCCCCGGATATTCAAGGCCTTCTTCTATCTTCTTTGTTATCTCTCTGGCCAAGCCCATTGCCTGGAGATCGCTTATCTTTTCAGGCTGCACAACAACCCTTATCTCTCTTCCTGCCTGTATCGCAAACGCCTTCTCAACGCCTTTAAACGAATCGGCGATAGCTTCCAGTTTTTCGAGCCGCTTTATATAATTTTCAAGGGACTCGCGCCTGGCTCCCGGCCTTGTAGCGCTAACAGCATCAGCGGCCTGCAAAAGCACCGCGTAAATAGTTCCCGGCGCCTCTTCCTCGTGATGAGACGCTATGGCATTTATAATATCCGGCGCCTCGCCGTATTTTTTGGCCAAGTCCGCGCCTATCTTCGCATGAGGGCCTTCCACTTCATGAGTCACCGCTTTTCCTATATCATGCAAAAGCCCTATCCTCTTTGCAAGGATCACGTCCAGATTGAGTTCTCCTGCCATAACGCCCATAATAACGCTTACCTCTTTCATATGCTGAAGCGCGTTCTGGCCGTAACTCGTCCTATATTTCAGCCTGCCTATAAGCCTGACTATTTCAGGGTGGACCTTCTGAAGCCCTATCTCAAAAATTGTTTTCTCGCCTTCTTCCTTTATATTGACTTCCATCTCCTGTTTGACTTTATTTACAACTTCTTCGATGCGGCCCGGGTGAATTCTCCCGTCCTGAAGAAGCCTCTCAAGACTAATCCTCGCTATCTCGCGCTTTACGATATCAAAGCCCGAAAGTATCACGGCCTCGGGAGTATCGTCAATAATCACGTCCACTCCCGTGGCTATCTCAAGCGCCCGAATATTACGGCCTTCTCTGCCTATAATCCTTCCTTTCATTTCATCGCTTGGCAGATTCACAACAGACACGGTTGTGTTTACGACATGCTCGGCAGCGCACTTCTGCATACTGAGCGAAAGGATCTCTTTGGCCTTTTTATCCGCGGATTCCCTGGTCCTGTCTTCTATCGTTTTAAAGAGTGTTTGCGCCTCTCTCTGGGCGTCCGCTTCCACCCTCTGTAGGAAAAACTTTTTCGCCTCTTCAACGCTTAAGCCAGATATCCTCTGCAGCTTCGACTTTTCTTCTTCAATAAGCCTCGAGAACTCATTATGCCTCGCATCAATAGACCTTTCCTTGTCTACAAGAAGGCCTTCCCTGCGTCCTATGTCTTTTTCTTTCCTGTCAAGAACATCCACTTTTCTATCTATATTCTCTTCCTTCTGAACCAGCCTTCTTTCGAAATTTGACAACTCGACCCGCTTGTCTTTTGTCGTCTGCTCAAAGTCCGACTGTATCTTGAACTTTGCGTCTTTTATTTCCAGCTCGATTTCTTTTTTCTTGTTCTCAAATTCCTTCTTGGCGTTATCAAGGCTTTTTTTCGCCCTGTCTTCCATCTCCCTCAGGTGTTTTTCCCCTAAAAACTTCCTTATGAAATACCCCGCGAAAAATATTAGAATAAAAACCAAGACTTCGACTGCGTAGATTATTATCTTAATGTTCGAATTCATGTTCAGCACCTCCCCGCTATTTTATGTAAATGGTGTTAGTCGGTTAAGACACTGGTGAGAGGGATATCTCTTTTTGTGGCAGGCACCTTTCCAAGCAGTTGAAATTTGAACCCAAGACCTATCTTTGATTTGCCTTTTTTCGGAAGGCGCCTCAAAAAATTATCGTAATAGCCTTTCCCTCGCCCGACGCGGTTGTTCTTTTTGTCAAAAGCTACCCCGGGCACTATTACCAAGTCTATATTTTTCAACTCCGCAGGTGTTCTATTTAAGGGTCCCCTTGGCTCATAAATGCCGTACGGCCCTTTACCGAATTTCTTAATATCCCTAAGATACACAGGTTTTATATCCCTGTCCTTCACCAACGTAACCGGTAAAACTACTTTTTTGCCCATCTTAAGAGCCTGTTTTATTATTGGGCCTGTTTCCACTTCCCCTGTTCCTTTGGAACAATAAAGCATTACACATTTAGACTTCAAAAAACTTTCGTTAAGAAATAATTTTTTGTGCACAACTCTGCTTCTTTGTCTCCTTTCAGATACTTTTTGGCTTTTTATTTTTATTTTCATTTTTCTTCTTACGATCTCTTTCACTCTCATAACCATAAGGCCTATTTCTTCTTTTTGAGATAGTCTTCTATCGCCGACTTGAGGGCCTCTTCCGCCAGCATAGAGCAGTGCATCTTTATCTTCGGAAGACCGCCAAGCGCTTCTGCCACAGCCCTGTTGGAGATTTTAAGCGCCTCTTCTATGGTCTTGCCTTTGACAAGCTCCGTAACCATGCTACTCGTAGCTATGGCTGCCCCGCATCCGAATGTCTTAAACTTCGCGTCTACAATTCTGTTATCCTCCACCTTAATGTAAAGCCTCATTATGTCCCCGCACATGGGGTTTCCTACGTTTCCTATTCCGTCCGCATCAGGGATTTCCCCTACGTTTCTGGGATTTTTAAAATGCTCTATTACCTTTTCGCTGTACTCTGTGTGAAAACTTTCCATAAAACCGCTCCTTTGTTGTTCGCGCCTTACTAACTTAACTGATAATCGCTTCTCTCGGCCTAGCTACCTTGGAATAATCTTTAGCAGGTTTTACGCTTTTTAAGCCGTCCAGTTTGTTCAGATCTTTCAGCCTGTTGTAAATCAGTATCCATGCGCAATCCTTGTTCTTATCGACCTCGCACTTGCCTTTGTTGGAGCCACCGCATGGCCCGTTCAAAAGGCCTTTCGCACATCTTGTCACAGGGCATATCCCAGCTGTAATATTCAGGACGCATTCTCCGCACATAGCGCATCTTTCAAAAAATCCGCTGCCCGTAGCGTCCAGTATAGCCCCGAATATGGTATCACAGCCTATATAAACCGGCCTTTTATTTCTGTCATTCTCCAGCACAGACTGAGCGCCCAGACCGCACGAAAGCGCTAAAAACGCCTCCGCTTCATCCACCATTTTTTTATTTTTAGCGAAATGAAGTTTTGCCTGGCTTGATATGCACGGAGAATCCGGAATAGCCCATCCTGTGACGGTTTTTCCGTTTGCTTCAAGCGCGGATTTCATTTCCAATATTTCTTTTTCCCCGCCCGTCTTGCACGTACTTGCGCAATCCCCGCATCCTATTATAAAAATTTTCGATGCAGGGCCCAGCGCCTTTAAGATCTCTTCAATCGGCTTTTTTTTGGTAACTATCATATTACAAAAGCTCCTTATCTCGTTCTCAAACACTTCCTTGTCATTGTATCCTACGTATTTTTTTACGATATTTCCGGATTTATCTACAATAAACGTCGTAGGGATCGCCGATACGCCGCCGTACAGATCGCAAACCTTGCTGTTTCCCAGCAGGATTGTATAATTGATGCCGTTATCTTTTATAAAACCCGGTAGAACGTCTCTGGGGTTCTGATCCAGCGCCACTCCTATTACCTCCAGCCCCTCGGATTGGTACTGAGTGTAAAGGCTGACAAAATGCGGTATCTCGCTCCTGCAGGGCGGACACCACGTAGCCCAGAAATCTATGATCAGAACTTTGCCTTTAAAATCAGAGAGCTTCTTCTCCGCTCCGCTTAGATCCTTAAGAGAAAATTCCGGAGCTTTTTTCGACGCTGTTTTTTTAACCGCTGTTTTTTCCTGAGGCGCCTCGTTCGAAGGTTTTATTAAAATAAGCCCAACGATAACCAAGGTCAACCCTCCCAAAATTACCATAAATGTGGTTTTTTTCATTCTTTACCTCACTAATAAGCCTGCAAGAGCGGAAAATTTTCCCGAGGCTAGCAGTGCGCCCACCAATATCAGAAATACGCCTGAAATCACCGGCACAAACTTTACAAAGTTCCTGAGCTTCGCGAAGATAAACAGGAATTGGTTCATCGCAAGGCCCGCTATAAAAAATGGAAGCCCCAGCCCGGCTGAATAAGCCAGTAAAAGCGCCGTGGCTTTAGGCAGGCTCTCGAACGTGGAGGCGTATACAAGAATACTGGACAATATAGGCCCCACACACGGCGTCCATCCAAACGCGAACGCCATACCGACCAATAAAGACCCCAGATAGCCTAATTTCTTTTTCTTCAAGGTGGCTTCTATTTTGCAGTTTATAAGCCCTATCCTGATAACCCCCATTATATTTAGCCCGAATAAAATAATTAACGCCCCCCCTGCCATTTCAAGCCATCTTTTCTTTATTCCAAAGAAATTCCCGAAATACGACAGCATTATCCCCAGTGAGACAAAGACTATTGAAAATCCCAGAATAAAAAGCAAAGAGTTTATTACAGTCTGCCTCGTTATATCTGAAAATCTCGTAGAAGACGTTATTTCCTTAAAAGACCTGCCTGTGATATAAGTAATATAGGACGGGAAAAGCGGTAATATACACGGAGAAAGGAACGATAGGATTCCCGCGGAAAAAGCTATAAGGATAGATACTTCGTTTCCAGATACCATACGCCCTCCGTAACAGGTTACCTGGCCGAAGCCCTTACTCTTATAATATCAAGCTCCTGACGTATGTCAGCAAGCCGCGCGACTATGTCTTCCTGATTCTTTAAAACCTTGTCTATCTTCTCTGCGAGCTTTGTTACGTCGCTCTTTTGGCCCTGAATATCTTCTTTGCCGAAGATATTCATCGTAAAAACGCTCAGAGACACAATAATTGCAGCTAATAGCGATAGAATCCAGATCTTTCTCATGATTTTTACCTCTTTTCCAAGTACCTATTATAACCCACCCTCCCCCTCCCAGTCAATCCCAAAAACTTGACACTGTGACAATGTTAGTTTTGTCAAGTTTATGGTTAAGCAAAAGCTACTTCCCTTTTAATCTTAACTTACTAAAAGGCGCGGTATTTAATACGTCTTTTTTCTCCAACCACGCCCGACGTGCCACCGCCACCCCGAACCTCATCATGTCCAGATGATCTGCGATGTGTGAATCCGTATTTATAGCGATTTTTACGCCGGCCTGGCTTGCCATCCTGGCGTTTATATCATTAAGGTCCAGGCGCTGGGGAAAACTGTTTATCTCAAGCGCAGTATTTGTATCTCTCGCGGCTTTAAAAACTTCTCCGAAATCTATATTGTATTCATTTCTGGAGCCCCACAATCTTCCCGTAGGATGGGCGATTATATTAACATATTTATTCTGGCACGCGTTTATAATGCGTTTCGTAATAATAGCGACGGGCTGTTTAAATCCCGCGTGTATAGCGGCTACCACGACATCCATTTCTCTTAACACGCTATCCGGATAATCCAGATTTCCTTCCGAGTCAATATCAACCTCCGCCCCGAAAAGGATCTTTATATCTTTGTATTTTTTATTCAGCTTATCTATCTCTTTTCTCTTGAGATCCAGTTCATGAACATTTAATCCTCCGGCAATCTTCAGGCCCTGGGAATGGTCAGTAACAGCTATATATTCGTACCCCAGGTCTTTTGATTTTAACACCATCTCTTCTATGGAGCTCCCGCCGTCAGACCACGTTGAATGCATGTGAAGATCGCCTTTTATATCTTCTATCTCTAGCAAATCCGGCAACTCTCCCTTAAAGCTTGCCTCAAATTCCCCCCTGTCTTCTCTCAGCTCAGGCTCTATATACGAAAGGCCTAACGCCTCATACATCTGTTCTTCTGTTTTTCCGGCTATTTTTTTCTCGCCTTTAAATATTCCATATTCATTCAACTTCAAACCTTGTTTAATCGCAAGCTGGCGAAGTTTTATGTTATGTTCCTTAGAACCTGTAAAATACATCAGGGCAGCTCCATAAGACGCCTCGTCCACTACTCTTACATCCACTTGCATATTGTCCTTCGTAAGCACCGATGATTTCGTAAGGCCTTTTGCGACTATGTCTTTTACATCCGGAAGTTTGGTAAAAGCGTCCATTACCTCCTGAGGCTTATCCGAAGAGATCAGTATATCTATATCCCTGACTGTTTCCTTCATCCTTCTGAGGCTTCCGGCTGGATTAATATTTTTTACTTCTTTCAATTTTTTGAGCCGGGCCGTGATACTATAAGCCGCGTCAGTCGCTGTCTTCAGGTCAAGCCTTTCCCTGCCTTTTTTAAAAAGATCTATGCCTGCCAGTATGTTTTCCTCTGTTTTCTTCCCCATGCCTGAAAGGCCCCTTATCTTTCCCGCATGCGCCATCCTCTCAAGCATGACCACGTCCTGGATGTCCAGCTTTTCATGTAGCGTCTTCGCTGTTTTAGGGCCGATTCCGGGAACATTCAGCATCTCGATCAGGCCTTCGGGGATATCTTTTTTTAATTCCTCCAGGTATTTGAGCTTTCCGGTTGAAACGATTTCTTTTATTTTCTCCTCCAGGTCTTTACCTATACCAGGGATATCTTTCAACCTGTCATCTTTTGCAAAGGCCTCTATATCACCTGGAAGCGACTCTATATTTTGCGCCGCCTTCTCGTACGCCCTTATCTTGAAAAAATTCTCCCCCTTGATCTCCAGCATCTCCGCTATATTCTTAAAAATCTCCGCGATAAGTTTATTTTTCATGGTAAAATTATTTTACCATAGATTTTTTATAGTATAAAGTATATAATACGCTACATAAACTCGCATAAACTTGACAAAACTAACATTGTCACAATGTCAAGTTTATCAATGGTAGAGAGAGGGAGGGGAAAGAGATGTTGCTCAAATTTTTTCGTAAACGTAAAAATATGAGACGTATTATGTGGGCGCTGGCTATACTTATCATACCCGCTTTCGTCATATGGGGCGCTGGAGAATCCGGTAAAAGTAAAGGCACCAAGCCGGACTTCGCAGGGAAGTTGTTCGGCAAAAAAATTTCATACGAGAATTACTATAATATGTGGACCGTCTCCAGGGAATACGCCATGAAATCTTTCGGCAATAACGTGCCGCCGGAATTCATAGACCAGATGGCGTGGAGCCGCATAATAATGCTGGAGGAGGCAAAAATAGAAAAATTGAAGGTAACCGACAAGGAGGTCGTGGACAAGCTGACCTCTTTTACCGCATTCCATAAAAACGGCTCTTTTGACAAAGCGCTTTACAAATCAATGCTCCAGGATACCGCCCGCTCATTTGAGGAGAAGCTGAGAGACGACCTTTATATATCAAAGCTGAGAGATAAGGTCATTGCCAACATTAACGTAAGCGACGAGGAAGTCAAAGACGAGTATAAGAAAAAATTCGAAAAGATAAAATCATCTTATGTGCTTATCCCTTTCAGCGATTCTGAAAAAGACGTCCAGTACCAGGATTCCGACCTGAAAAATTTCTATGAGCAAAATAAAGAGATTTTCAAGAAAAGCGAACAGGTAAATATAAGGTATATCGGGGTCCCTTTTTCAAAGTTTGAAAGCGGAATCGATATTAAAGACGAAGAAATTCAAAGATTTTTTGAAAAAAATATCGCGGATTTCAAAAAGCCCGGATCTGAAGAACCTCCTATATTGGATGACTCGGTTAAAAGCTCCATCCGGGAAAAAATCGCCTTGCAGATAAAAACATCGCTTGCAGAAGACCTGAGCTACAGGATTCTGGATCAGGTAATACAGAAAAAAAATCTGGAAGAGCCAGCCAAAGACAATTCCCTGGAAATAAAAGAAACCGGATTTTTTTCAGCCAACGAAGAGGTGCCCGACATAGGATGGTCATATGATTTCGCCAAGACAAGCTTTGAGCTTCGGAAGAGCGAGATAAGCAACACGCTGGTAAAAGCGGATAAGAGGTTTTACATCATACAGCTGAAAGAGAAGAAGGTTGCCCATATCCCGGATTACGCGGAGATAGAAGAAATCGTAAAAAAAACGTTCATAAAAGAAGGGTCCGTTAAATTATCCCAGAAAAAAGCGGAAAAAATATACCTGGATATAACTAACGGCGCCAAAAACAATAAAATTACTGAAAACGCCGTAAAAAAATACGGCCTTCAGGTAAAACAAACTGATTTTATCACCAGAGACGGATACATATCTGAGATCGGGCCTGCCAAAGAATTCGTAGATACGGCCTCCTCTGCGAAAATAGGCTCCGTCCTGAAGCCTCTAAAAACTCTACAAGGCTGGGTTATATCCGAACCTCTCGAATTCAAGCCCGTGGACGAGGCGAAATTCGCGGAAGAAAAAGACAAATTCAAAGAAACCCTCCTGGCTAACAAAAAAGAGGAAGCGTTTAATAAATATTTTCAGGATTTAAAAGTAAAGGCTGGTTTTGTAAGCTATACGGCTAAGTAAGGAGAAATCACTGCGGCCTTCTATACTTTATCGTGATCCAACAGGCCTTTCAGTTCTTTCATGAACTGATTTATATCTTTGAACTGGCGGTATACGGAAGCAAACCTCACATAGGCAACCTCGTCAAGCTTATACAAAAGCTCCATTAACAGTTCTCCTATCTCTCTGGATGGAGCCTCTTTTTCAAATTTACTCTGAAGCGTGTATTCTATCTTATCCGCCACGGCCTCGAGCTGCTCCGTGCTTATGGGTCTTTTTTCGCACGCCTTTGTAAGCCCGTTTAATATCTTTTTTCTGTCAAAAGGCTCCCTGCGACCATCTTTTTTTATAACCATCAACGCCGCTTCTTCTATATGCTCGTATGTTGTAAAGCGTCTTTGACAATTAAGACATTCCCTCCGCCTTCTTATCGAGCGGCCTTCCTCGCTGGAGCGGGAATCAATAACCTTGTCTTCATTGTGTCCACAAAATGGGCATTTCATGACAACCCCCTATCTTCTAATACGTTAACTCCGGGTATAGCGGGAATTTTTTTATTAATTTTTCCACGTCTTTTTTACATTCGAGCAATTTATCCTGATCATCTCTGTATTTAATAGCGCTGGTAATAATCTGAGCGATCTTTTCCATGTCTTTTTCTTTCATGCCTCTGGTAGTAACAGCCGGGGTGCCAAGCCTTACGCCGCTTGTAAAAGCCGAAGAATTTTTGTCAAAAGGTATAAGGTTTTTATTGACTGTTACATGGATCTTGTCCAGAAGTTCGCTTGCGTCTTTACCTGTTATATTCTTCGAGGTAAGGTCCACCAAAAATAAATGGTTGTCGGTGCCCCCCGAAACTATCCTGTATCCTGATTTATTTAACGCATTCGCAAACGCTTTTGTATTTTTTACGATTTGACGCTGGTACTGTCTGAATTCTTCCGTGTCGGCCTCTTTAAGCGCCACCGCTTTCGCGGCTATTATATGCATCAGAGGTCCTCCCTGCTCGCCGGGAAAAACCTCCATGTCTATTTTTTTAGCAAACTCCTGTTTGCAGAGTATCATGCCGCCGCGCGGCCCGCGCAATGTTTTATGGGTGGTGGTGCTTACCACGTGAGCGTGATCAACCGGGTTAGGGTGCAGTCCAGCAGCCACAAGCCCGGCTATATGAGCCATATCTACAAAAAGATACGCGCCTATCCTATCCGCTATTTCCCTGAATCTTTTAAAATCCATTATACGTGAATAAGCGGACGCCCCTGCGAGTATCATCCTTGGCTTATGCTTTTTTGCCAACGACTCTATCTCGTCATAATCCAACATCTCCGTATCTTTATTGAGCCCGTACGGGATCACATTAAAAAGTTTTCCTGAGAAATTATGTTTAAGCCCATGAGTAAGGTGCCCTCCGCACGCAAGATCCATCGCAAGAACCGTGTCGCCCGGTTGAAGCAAAGCAAAGTACACAGCCATATTCGCCTGGCTTCCGGAATGCGGCTGGACGTTTACGTGCTCCGCGCCGAATATCTTCTTCGCCCTCTCTATCGCAAGGCTTTCAACACCGTCCACGTACTCGCATCCACCATACCATCTTTTAGAAGGGTACCCTTCCGCGTATTTATTTGTAAGTACGGATCCTGCCGCTTCTAAGACAGCCGCGCTTGTAAAATTTTCGCTTGCGATAAGCTCTATGTTATTCCGCTGACGCTCGAGCTCTTGATGTATTAACTTGCAAATTTCAGAATCTGTTTTTCTTAACGTTTTCATATTCAAAGCCCTCTATTTCTTTTATCTGGCGCACTCTCCTGGCATGCCTGCCCCTGATATGCTTTGCCGTAAGCCACGCGCCTAAGATTTTTTTTGCTTCACCGGGGGATACCACGTTTGAAGCAAATACAAGTACGTTGGAATCGTTATGCTCCCTGCTCGAACAGGCAATGACCTGCTTGTCGCATAAAGCTGCCCTTACGCCTCTTACCTTGTTCGCGACCATTGACATACCTATGCCGGTCTTGCAGATAAGCACGCCTCTCGGATATGTTTTTGCCGCGACAAGCTTTGCCACCCTATAACCTATCATAGGATAATCGCAGCTTTCTTCCGAAAAGGTTCCGGCATCTTTTATCGTATGGCCTTTTGACTTTAAAAATTTCACAAGAAACTCTTTTAGCCTGAATCCGCCATGGTCCGCTCCGATCACTATCCTCATTTACTCTCCTCCTCTTTAAATATCTCCAGAAATATATCCTCAACTTCTTCTTTTATGATATTCATGACATTCTTGTATTCCTCGAGAGAACTTCCTATGGGGTCGGGTATATCCTGACCTTCTTTGAGAAGCCTCACTTTATATTCAACCTCGGGCATCATGCTTATAATAACATTTTTATGGTGCCTTTCCATAACAAATATAATATCCGATCTTTTCAAAATATCCCTGTTGATATTTTTACCCACATGACCGGTAACATCTGCGCCTTCTTCCCTCATAACGGAAACCGTATTCGGAGAAGGCCCTATACCCGCAAATGTCGAAGTCCCTGCGGAATCAACATGAACTCTCCCGGAAAGGCCGGCTTCATTTACAAATTTTTCCATCAGGGCTTTCGCCATTACACTCCTGCAGCTGTTTCCGGTGCAGACAAAAATCAGCGTATATTCCACTAGCGCTTCTTTTGCCGGTATGGCGCCTTGCCTCAATATCCTGAAAGGCTTTTCCGTCACATCCATAACAGTCGACTCCATGCCTATCCTCGCCCTTCCGCCGTCGAGTATCATATCCACATGGCCATCCATTTCCGCAATTGCCTCCACGACTGAAACAGGAGGCTTGCTTCCTGACAGGTTAGCGCTGGGAGCAATCACGCTCACGCCTGAACGCTTTATCAGCATAAACGCGATTCTGTTGTCTGGCATGCGAAGGCCTATCTTTTCTTTTTTATTGTTAAAGGCTACCAGAGTCAATGGGCCCGGCCAGAATCTCCTGGCAATCCTTTCAGCATCTTCTGAAAGGATTATGCCCAGCTGTTTTAAAGAAGTAAAATCCGCTATATGTACGCTAAACGGCTTGTCTTTCGGCCGTTTTTTTATTTCATAAAGTTTGCTTACGGTATCTTTGTTCGAGATATCTGCGGCAATACCATAGACTGTTTCAGTAGGGAATACCACCAAGCCTCCGCTCTTTAGAACCTTTGCTGCTTCGTTAATAAGAAGTTCTTCCGGAAAGTCTGGGTTTAGCTTTATAATCTTTGTTTTCATTATCAACTTCGTATACTACTTGAACGTTTTAAAGATTCTTGCTGCGAATATGGCGGCGTTTTTTGCCCCTGACTTGCCTATAGCCATACATGCGACAGGCACTCCTCCGGGCATTTGAACCGTTGATAAAAGTGAATCCAGCCCTTTCAAGGATTTCGTTTCTATCGGGACGCCTATGACCGGCAAATCGGTATGGGAGCTTACAACGCCTGCCAACGCAGCGGCCATCCCGGCCCCGCATATAATAATCTTTATGCCTCTTCTCTTCGCTGAAATCGCATATTTGCGGACCTCGTTAGGGTTTCTGTGCGCTGAAAGTACGCTTATCTCGTAAGGAATTTTGCTTTTCCTAAGCGTCTTTTCCGTTTCAGCCATTGTCTCGGCGTCTGAAATGCTCCCCATAAGTATCCCTACCAAAAAATCCTTCCTTCCAACCATACCGCCTCCCCAAACAACTTGACAAAACTAACATTGTCACAATGTCAAGTTGTTCGATTAATTGCCCTCGAGCCTATGTCTTTTCTGTACTGCATACCTTCAAACTTTATACAATCAATTGCGTCGTACGCTTTGGCCTGCGCTGATTTTATATCATCGTCAAAAGCGGTTACCCCCAGCACCCTGCCGCCACTGGTAAGGATTTTCCCGTTCTCATTTTTTGTGCCGGCGTGAAATACGATCACGTCTTTCATTTTTCCGGCTTCTTCCAAGCCGAAGATCTGTTTGGATTTTTCATACTCGCCCGGATACCCTTTTGAAGCGCACACTACTGAGATACAGGGAGAATCGTCCCATTCCACGTTTATCTCATTCAGCGTTCCGTCCACGCACGCCAGCATAATATCCATAAGGTCTGATTTCAACCTCGGCAACACCGCCTGCGTCTCCGGGTCCCCAAACCTCACGTTGAATTCCAGAACCATAGGCCCGGCCTTGGTTATCATCAAGCCGGCATACAAGATGCCTTTGTATACGTTGCCTTCCGAGCCTAGACCGTCTATCACTGGCCTGAAAACATTTTTTATAATCTCATCCAGCATCACTTTCGTAACTACAGGCGCCGGCGAATAAGCCCCCATGCCTCCCGTATTAGGGCCAAGATCATCGTCAAAAATTCTTTTATGGTCCTGTGAAGACTCCAGAGGAACTATGGTTTTGCCGTCCGTAAAAACCAGTATTGAGGCCTCTTCGCCTTCCAGACAGTCTTCCAGAATAACCCTGTTCCCGCTGTCTCCGAAAATCTTCTTTGTCATTATATCATCTATTGCTTTTTCGCCTTCGGCGATAGTCTTTGGTATGATCACGCCTTTGCCTGAGGCGAGGCCATCGGCTTTTATTACAATCGGCACACCGATTTTCTTCAGGTATTTTTTTGCCTCCGCCGCTTCGCCAAAAACCTTGAAGTCCGCAGTAGCCAGTCCGAACCTTTTCATCGCATTTTTCGAAAAAACCTTGCTTCCCTCAAGCATCGCAGCGTTTTTAAAAGGCCCGAACGTCTTCAAGGCATTTTCGTCAAAGACATCAACTATACCTTTTACTAAAGGCGTTTCGGGTCCGACCACGGTTAAATCTATCTTATTTTTTTTAGCAAAACATAGAAGCCCGGCGATATCGTCCGGTCTTATATCAACAGGCTCCGCAATATCTTTTATGCCGCCGTTTCCCGGAGCACAGAAGATCTTTTCCGCTTTTTTGCTCTGGGCGAGTTTCCATACTATGGCGTGCTCTCTTCCTCCGGAACCGATCACCAAAATCTTCATATTATAACTTCTCCACTGCCTTTTATAATCTCGCCTATAGTCCAAGACTTTAATCTGAATTTTTTCATCATATCATGCGTTTTCTTAACATCAGATTTAGAGACCACCATCACCATGCCTATCCCCATATTGAACGTCCTGTACATGTCCCTGTCGCCGATACCCGCCCTTTTCTGGATAACGCGGAATATCTCTGGGACCTCCCAGAGCTCCTTATATATCAGGATAGATTTATCGGCCGGCACCACTCTCGGGATATTGTCGTAGAAACCCCCGCCTGTAATATGCGCAATGGATTTTATCTTCACTTTTTCCATTAATTTTAAAATCGCCTTTACGTAGATTATTGTAGGGGTCAAGAGAATCTTGCCGAACCTTCCTTTTAATTCGCTTTTGGAAAACAGCTTTCTTATAAGGCTGAAACCGTTTGAATGAGCCCCGCTTGAGCCTATGCCTATAACCATGTCGCCAGAATTTACAGACTTTCCGTCTATGATCTTGCTTTTCTCGACTATGCCTACGCAAAATCCCGCCAAATCGTATTCTTCGCCTTTATACATGCTTGGCATCTCCGCGGTTTCTCCGCCGACAAGAGCGCACCCTGCCTGCTTACAGCCCGCGACAATGCCTTTCATTATATCCACGGCCTTTTTGCCGTTTAGTTTTCCCGTCGCGAAATAATCCAAAAATAAAAGCGGCTCCGCGCCTGTTACAATAACATCATTCACGGACATTGCCACAAGATCTATGCCTATCGTATCGTGTTTATTCATGCTGTCCGCGACTTTTAATTTTGTGCCAACCCCGTCGGTAGAGGATACAAGTATAGGCTCTTTATATTTTTTCGGGATACTGGTAAGCGCGCTAAAGCCGCCTATATCGCATATCACTTCTTTGCGGGTTGTGGCTTTCGCCATGCGGCCGATATCTTTTACAAAGTCATTTGCCACATCTATATTTACTCCCGAACGTTTATAATCAATCATAGTTTCTCCTTTACATAATCTACGCCATTTTTAAAAATCATGAATCCGTCTCCGTATTCTTCCAGGCCTTCGCGAGTCCATCTGGGATGCTGCGTGCCAAGAGAATACCTTTCAGGATGCGGCATCATACCCAGAACTCTTCCGGTTGTATCGCATATGCCCGCGATATCGTCTATAGAGCCATTCGGATTATCAACATACTCAAACACTATCTGAGCGTTTTTTCTCAGATTGTTTAAAATATTTTTATCTCTTGGTATAAATTTCCCTTCTCCGTGCGCGATTGGAAGGTATATTTTTTCTTTCAAACCTTTTGTCCATACGCATCTGCCCTCTGCATTACGTCCGCCATCTGCCTTGAGTTCCACCCATTTGTCAATAAAACTTCCGGAGTCGTTAAAACTGAGGGTGGCCTCTATCTCTCCCGGATTTATGCCAGGCAGAATACCGGATTTTACAAGCGCCTGGAAGCCGTTACATATCCCTATCACAAGCTTTCCGCTATTAATAAATTTTTTAAGGTCTTCTTTAAGCTTATATTTAATCTCGTTGGCAAGAATCTTGCCTGAGGCGATATCGTCCCCGTATGTAAACCCTCCCGGGATGGCGAATATCTGGAAATCCTTTAAAAATTTTTCATCCCTCGCCAGTTCATTTATATGCACAAGTTCCGCGATAGCGCCCGCCATCTTAAACGCCGCAGCTGTCTCGTTATCACAATTCGTACCGGCAGTCCTTAAAATAATAACCCTTGGCTTTTTCATATTTTATCTTACCAGCGTAACGGTTTTTGCCACGCTTCTTTTAGTTTATCCAGATTTATATCAATTATTTTATTGCCCCTTATTCCGCGGATCGTAAGACGCTTTTTACCAGAAACCTCGCCTATCAATCCCGCATGTACGCCTTTCATTAAATTTTCAAATATGTTTTTATCTTTTTTTCTCACTTCTGCGATAAACCTGGTATTCGACTCTGAAAATAAAATTACGCTGTCTAATTTGGCTGGATCTTTCAGATTACCCGCGCAATTTTTTAATCCCGCTTCTATCCCGAGCTCTCCGCTAAAAGCCATCTCAGCCAACGCGCAAGCTACTCCGCCCTCTGATAAATCATGGCATGCTCTCAATAGCCCTAGCCTGGTCGCCTCGCTCATCCTGTTAAATATCTTCAGGCCGGCTTTAGCGTCTACTATAGGCGCGTTACTGCCGACGCAATTATTTATAAGGTTATAATGAGAACCTCCCATTTCATCTTTTGTCTCGCCTATAACATATATAAGATTTCCTTCTTCTTTCAGGTCCATAGTGACGGCTTTTGTAACGTCATCCATCACCGATATTGCTGAAATTAAAAGCGTGCCCGGTATAGAAACAGATTCGCCGTGCACAGAATATTCGTTATTGAGGCTGTCCTTGCCGGAAATAAACGGAACGCCGTACGCCTTTGAGATATCGTAACATCCGAAGCTTGCCCTTACCAGGCTTCCAAGCCTGTCAGGCTTATCGGTATTCCCCCAGCAGAAATTGTCCAAGATAGCCGTTCTCTTTAAAGACCCTCCTACCGCCACTATCTGCCTGAGGGCCTCGTCTATGCAGGAAGCTGCCATCCAGTACGGGTCTATCAATCCAAACCTGGGATTTATCCCGTTTGAAACTATGATACCTTTTTTAGAATTAAACTTCGGCCTTATTACACTCGCGTCTCCGGGCCCGTCGTTTTTTACGCCCACCATAGGCTTTAAAACGCTCTGGCCCTGCACCTCGTGGTCATACTGCCTTATGACCCATTCCTTACTGCAGATGTTCCAGCTGGAAAGAATCTTTAATAAATCCTGCGTAAAATCTTTTTTGTCTTTCTTTCCGCATTCTTTATGGACGGGCTTTGACCATACGGCTTTTCGTTCAAACCTCGGGATTCCGTCATGCAAAAATTCCATGTCCAGGTCACATACCACGTTCCCGTTATATCTCAGCTTAAGCCTTTTATTGGAAGTAAAGCACCCTATCACAACCGCTTCCACGTCTTCTTTTTTAAAAATATCCATCAGCTCTTTTAAATTTTCCCTGGGAACCGACAAGACCATCCTTTCCTGAGCTTCGGATATCCAGATTTCCGTATAACTGAGGCCATGATATTTTAAGGGCGCTTTTTCCAGGTCTACCTCTGCGCCAAGATACTGCCCCATCTCTCCGACAGCGCTTGAAAAACCTCCGGCTCCGCAATCAGTAATAGCCGTATACAGATTTCTGTCGCGCGCTTTTAAAAGCGTATCGGTGACTTTTTTCTCCATGATCGGATTTCCGATCTGGACCGCTCCGCCCGATACGGTCTCAGACTCATGTGTAAGCTCCCCGGAAGAAAATGTGGCGCCGTGAATCCCGTCTCTTCCCGTGCGGCCGCCCACCGCGACAATAAGATCTCCTGATTGGCTGGCCTTGAATGATTTGCCTTTCGGCATTATGCCCACTGTGCCGCAGTACACCAGAGGATTGCCGGTATAACGCTCATCAAAAAGCACCGCTCCATTAACAGTAGGTATACCCATCCGATTGCCGTAATCCCTGACTCCACTCACAACGCCTTTCATGACGCGCTTCGGATGTAACATGCCTTTAGGCACATCTTTATGCTTTGCGTCAGGCAGCCCGAAACAAAATATATCGGTATTCATTATGGGTTTTGCGCCTAATCCGACCCCCAATATGTCCCTTATAACCCCCCCTATCCCCGTCCCTGCTCCTCCGTAAGGCTCAAGCGCAGAGGGGTGATTGTGGGTTTCAACTTTAAAACATATATTATCGTCTTCATCAAACCTGATAATCCCGGCGTTATCTTTGAACACAGACACGCACCATGGTTTTTTCAATTCATTAGTGGATTTCATTATTGTATTCTTAAGAAGATTATCTATTATCTTTGTCTTTCCCTCTTCTTTATATTCTATGACCCCTCGGAACGTCTTATGGGCGCAATGCTCCGACCATGTCTGCGCGATTGTCTCAAGCTCGCAGTCAACGGGATTTCTGCCTAATTTTTTAAAATACTTTTTTATCTCCTGCATCTCTTTAAGATTCAAAAACAACTGTCCGGCCTTGCTGATTTTTATCAGTTTTTTATCATCAGCGCCAAGAATATCGACTATTATAAGTTTAAATTTATATCCGCTGCTTTGCGCTTTACCCTCCGCAGCGCGCCCTCTTACCACATGCTGTATAACCTTGTTATAAAGCAGTTTCTCGCATATATTCTTAAAATCGCTTTCCGTAAGAATGCCTTCTATAAGATATTTTTTCTCCGTCTTGAGAGATTTTACCCCGTAGATTCCCATATCCTTTATAGCTTTTCTGGCACTTGCTTCCACGGGATCCATTACGCCCGGATTATATGCTATCTCCACAATTTTTCCATTTGCTCTATGTCCTTTGCCTTTTGCCGATATTAAACATTCTTCCGTAACAGGGTCCGTAAGAAGCTCTTCCGCTATCCTCCTGGCGTCAAGCTCGGTAATATCCCCTGAAATAATAAAAATATGGCTAACACTGACTTTTTTTACTCCGTCAATGTCCAGGTCTCGGATATTTTTTCTCAGGGCGTTCCCTAAAGGGTCGAAAATGCCTTTTTTATTTTTTATCTCTATCTTCCATTCCACGTTATTTTCCTCGGTATAATGTTATGTCTTTATTCTTTTAAGAACTTTCCGGCAGGCTTCCTCTATAATCTTGACATTCTAACAATGTCAGTTTTGTCAAGTTTTTATACACCGACTTTTTTGAAAATGGTATTTACGTGTTTTGTATAATATTTTACGTCAAAAAAATCCTCTATCTTCCCGCGCTTCATTGACTTTATAAAATCGCCGTCATCCAGAAGCGCACCTTTAAAATCAATATCTTCCTGCCATACTTTCATAGCGCATCTCTGGATAATATCATACGCCTTTTTGCGCTCAACGCCTCTTTTTTCAAGCTCCACCAGGATCCTGGCGGAGAACACAAGGCCTTTTGTTTTGGAAAGGTTGACAGTCATATTGTCCGGATACACTAAAAGCCCTCTTATGATCTCTATCGTCTGGTTAAGCATATAGTCCAGCAATATAGCGCTGTCAGGTATAATAATGCGTTCCGCCGAAGAATGACTTATATCTCTTTCATGCCACAACGCCACATTTTCCATAGCGACTACCGCGTTCGCGCGCAAAACTCTCGCAAGGCCCGTAATCCTCTCGCACATAACAGGGTTCCTCTTATGCGGCATCGCGCTGGAACCTTTCTGACCTTTCCCAAAAGGCTCCTCAATCTCCCTTACCTCTGTTTTCTGAAGGTTCCTGAATTCCGTCGCGATCTTTTCGAGGGTTGCGCCTACAATAGCCATCTCCGACAGATACTCAGCGTGCCTGTCTCTCTGGAGCACCTGCGTAGATATATTAGCGGATTTGAGCCCTAATTTTTTGCAGACATAGCTTTCAACGTAAGGCTCAATATTTGAATACGTGCCTACGGGCCCGGAAATCTTGCCTACGGATATAATCTCCCTGGCTCTTTCAATCCTAACAATGCTTCTATTTATCTCATCAAAAAATAACGCCAATTTCAGGCCAAACGTAGTCGGCTCGGCATGCACGCCGTGGCTTCTTCCTACCATAATAGTATAAGCGTATTTCTTAGCCTTTTTCCTCAATTCTTCTTTCAATATTTTCAGGTCTTCCAAAATAATATCGGCTGATTCTTTCATCATCACGGACAAACCCGTATCCAGGACATCGCTTGAGGTAAGGCCCTGATGCACAAACCTTGAAGAATCGCCTATATATTCGGCTATATTGTGAAGAAACGCTATTACGTCATGGCGAGTTGTTTTTTCTATCTTTTCTATGCGTTTTACATTAAATCTTGCTTTTGATTTTATCTTTTTAAGCTCTTTCTCAGGTATTTTGCCCAAAATAGCCAGAGCTTCGCACGCAAGGATTTCCACATCCAGCATCTTCTGAAACTTATTTTGATCGGACCATATAGCCGACATCCTGGGAAGTGAGTATCTGGATATCATAAGGACTATAATATACCATATATAGATTATATGCGTCAATGAAAATAGGCACGCCCTTGCCAGTCAGGCAGGCCTGGAGAAAAGCCTCCCTAGTTCGAGCGGGCATGGTGCCCTTGGCCAGGCTGGGGCCGTTCGGCGCAAGAAAAATTTTGCCGTCCGCTTCGGTTTACGGCTCATTTTTTATACCGTAGGTAGTCTTGACGGTATAAAAACTTCGCCGTAACTCCTCGCGGA
>Ga0172371_10001739_pt1 | contig 34678 bp, 21 predicted proteins | sample Lak12m_FD_114543 | JGI IMG/M metagenome (GOLD analysis project Ga0172371, IMG submission 114543) | Freshwater microbial communities from Kabuno Bay, South-Kivu, Congo - kab_022012_12m | ecosystem: Environmental > Aquatic > Freshwater > Lake | place: Democratic Republic of the Congo: South-Kivu...
GAACGTATTTAGCCTCAAAAGCACAAAATACCGGAAAAAATATTTGATTTTTCGCAATAAATATACTATTATCCAGACATGGGAGTGACAAGTTTCGCTGGGAGTCGAGAGCAACTGACGCAAGTCGAGCGCGGATGCGTAAGTCCGCAAGGTTATAAGTGCAAACCTTACAAAAGTAGTCAAGGAGAAAATCGCCTCTTTCGTAGGCGCTCCTGCTATGGCATACGCGGTAGCTTAATAACCTAACCGCCGTCGCCCTTCCTGATTCCTGATAAGGAAGATGCGGCGTCAAACATCAGGATAGGGGAAAAGCATGCCTTCGGCTCGACCCGAAAATTTAGAAGGCAGGGTGAGAAAACTATTTTGTCCGGTTTCAATCTTCTTGCCTCAACGAAAAACCAGACTAAGCTTGTAGTGTTGTTTGCTTGAAACTTTCCAGACGTCGGTGCAACTCCGGCCACTTCCACAAGTTCGCTAAGCGTTAACTATTAATATATCCCTTGAGAAGAGTCAGAACCAACGAACAAATCTGGGCCAAGGAAGTCAGACTGATAGATGAAAATGGCGGTCAGTTGGGCATTATGTCCCGCGACCAAGCCTTGGAAATCGCCAGAAACAAAGATCTAGACCTAGTTGAAGTCAGCCCCGATTCCCACCCGGTAGTATGCCGAATCATCAACTACGATAAATTTCGCTACCAACAAGAAAAAAAAGAGAAGCACCAGCGAAAAACCAGCAAAAAAACCGAGTTGAAGGAGGTTCGTTTGGGAGTTCGAACCGGAGAGCATGATTTGGAATTCAAAAGAAAAAAATCTATTCAGTTTCTAAACGAGGGAAGGAAAGTGAAAATAGAATTGACGATGAGGGGACGCGAACGCGCCCACCAAGACTTGGCCAGGCAGGTAATAAACGAATTTCTCGACAAACTAAAAGAAGAAGCGTCGGTGCGCGTGGAACAACCGGTTATGGGCAGTCCGAGAGGATTTAGTTGCATAGTTAGTAAGTTTTAAGTCTTAAAATTGACTCATTTGTCTTTCCGTGTTATTAAAGAAGGGTTATTAAATCTGCTAAATTCATGGCCAAGAAGTATAAACTGAAAAACAAGAAAAGCGTTATCAAACGATTCAAAATCCGAAAGTCCGGCAAGGTCCAGAAGAGAAAGGAAGGACAAAGCCACTACAACGCGAATGACTCGGCTCTCGGCAAGAACCGAAAAAAAGGTCTTTCGGGCGTGGCCAAGGGGCGAGCGAGGCAGATTTTGGGACAAGTACCGGTTTTATAATTTTTCATTTGCCATTTACCATTTTCCATTCATTTACCATATTGTCATTTATCATTTCGAATGCAATGGTAAATGTTTTAATGGAAAATGAATGACGAATGGTAAATGATCAATGATAAAATCTAGTTATGACAAGAATCAAAAGAGGAGTATTGGCTCACAAAAAGAAACGAGCTATTCGTAAACGCGTTAAGGGTTTTACCAGCACTCGCCGCGGTAGTATTAAACGTGCCAAAGAAGCTATCCTCAAGGCGGAGAGCCAGTCTTACGCCCACCGTAAAACCAAAAAACGTACCATGCGCGCCCTCTGGCAAATGCGCATCAACGCCGCCTGCCGCCAACATGGCCTTTCCTACAGCAAATTCATGCACCTTCTGAAAATAAAAAACATTGGCCTTGACCGTAAAATCCTCGCCCAACTGGCAGTTGAAGTGCCTTTGGCTTTCAGAAATATAGTTAGAACAGTTAAAAAATAAAGGCTAGCCGACATCTGTCGCCGACTAGCCTTTAACAATGCTATATTAATCCTCCTTTCGGGATTCATTAGTGCTTTGAGAAACCACGGTGCTCTTTCGCAACGAAAGCCACGTTCATGCTGGCCTCGCGAAAAAACTCTCTTACGAATTCCAGATTTTTCCCATCCGCGGGTACCACGCCGCCAGCGCAGCCGGCATCCGCCAACAGCTCCGGTCCCTCACGCCGGTCGAGTTGGGATATAAAGCTGGCAAGCTTACCGAAATCGCTAATGAACGTCCTGGCCACTTCTCCCTCAAAAAGATTGTCGTATTCCTCAAGAGTACGCCGGGCCCGTTCCGCAACCATCTTGCATTCCTGAACATAGTTCGATTTGCTTTTCGCATACGGAAAGAATCCGTCGGAAGCAAAATAAGATCCCGCGATATTGTGTCCGGCGCGATTCGCTCGTTCCAGACAAAGCCGCACGCAAGCAATCCGGTCCTGTTGACCGCAACCAACTCCGATTAACATCTGGTCTTTGGCCAGCGTTACCGTATTGCTGCTTGCTCTCCAACACACGGCCCACGCCACCAGCAGGGTAGAGAAGTCCTCATTAGAGAGATTGGCATCGTATTTGACCACCTCTCTTGGCGTAAGGACGAATTGGGGAGCTTTCTGTTTTAGAAATCCTCCGCGCACTTGACGATAGATCCACTCATTTGATGGTAATCCCGGGCTCATCATCAAGGCTGGGTTGTCCATCAAGCGACGTCCTTCTCTGCGACCCAAAAGCTTAACCGCCCCACGAGAAAACTTGGGAGCGAAAATAACATCAAGCCCCCAATTTTCCCGGCCGATGTCAATTTTGGGCCCCGGCGCAAAAAGAACTTTCCCAAGTTTAGCGGTTATAGGAAAGTTAACCACGACTTCTCCGCCCATAACCGCCACGGGGTCTCCTAATAAGGTCTTTTGAATGGCCTTTTTTGGATCGGACCAGTCAATCGCTGCCCCACAAGGGTTACCGTGCTTTCCGGCCACCACAATAAACGGTACCGATCCCATCCATCTAGCAAAGGATTCCACCAGTAAACAGAGGATATCCTCGACTTGAGAACCATCTGCCATCGTGATAAAACTTGGATCTCCCGAAACAACCTTGAACTTGCTCATCGCCAGTGGGTCGTCGCTGCCATCCGAGAAAATAAACGCCGGATTTTGGTCGCGGTTCTCCGCGTAGGCCAGCTGCTTGCCATTCTCCAGGAAAATCGCTTCAACCAATTGGCCTTGCTGTTTCGCAAGAAACTCCCTGATCGAAGCGTCATAGCGGGAAGTAAGGGTAAAGACCTTTTGAGCCAAATACAGCTTGGTTTTGCGCGTCACACCGCGCCTGCTGCTCATAAGTTCTAACAGGACTTTTTCCCTGTCCGCCGGATCACAAACCACCGCGACCCTATCGTGATTTTTGGCCGCGGCCCGAAGCATGGTCGGCCCGCCAATGTCAGTTTTTTCGATCACATCCCTCACGGTAGCGATCAAATTCGCCAACGCTTCCCAAACCGGGTAAACATCCACGATGACCAGATCGATGAAATCGATATTGTATTTTTTCATCTCCTTGCGGTGTTCGGGAATGTCTTCGGCCAAAATGCCGCCATGGACTGCGGGATGAAGGGTGACCACCCGATGGCCCAAAATGGCCGGGTAGTTGGTGATTTCGGCCACATCAATACATGAGATGCCGTGTTTCCTCAGGTAGCTAGCCGTTCCGCCGGACGAGACGATTTCCCATCCAAGATCTTCAAGCCGCTTACCGATTACTTCGATTCCTTCTTTGTAAAAGACGGAGATCAAAGCTCTTTTTTGCCTTTTTTTCTTCGCCATCTCTCAAAACCTCCTCTTGAATTTTCTTGGCGCAAAGCCGTTGGTTTGAAATCTTAGTTAGTTTAATGTGTATCCTTAACAGACAACTTGGCCTGTTTAAATGAATTTGATTACGTTGTTAAAAAACAAAAACAAAACCTATTTGGTTTTGCTGTCCACTCCTAACCTAGCCAAATAAAACAAAATAAGCAAGAAAAAACCGCCAAACACATTGTGCTGGCGGTTACCAAAACCTAGGCTGCTTCGGGAATAATTTGAATAGTCTCCTCCCATTCCTTGTTCATTTTTTCTCGAATTGGCGTAGTCAGATGGTCCATTTTCAAAAGGTCAAACAACTCGTCAATGTGACCCTTTAAATGCAGCCTATTAATTTTTTTGACTAATCCATTGAAGAATTGATCGTAATTTGCATACGACCCATCAGGATTAATAGCGATTTCCTGAATTGCCCGGTAAGCATCTTCGGAAACTCCGATCCGTTTTAACACGGTCTGCAAACTGCTCCCGGAAACCCCAGGGTACTCCCGGAAGAACGCTGAGATTTTTTGGGGGTTGGGCTTGTATGTTTTGAACTCCTTCTTAATCCGGTCGAAAGCTATGAAGATTGGCATAAATGCCTCGCCTACATTCCGGAAGAGATAGGATCGCTCCATATTACCCTCGTGTGGATACTCTTGGAGAGCAGTCCCCAAAAAGATAAGCTTGCTTCTAGCCTCTTTTAAACAAGCAATCGCGCCTTCCATCGACCAAGCGTTGGATTTGTTCGGCATCAACGAAGAACCTTTTTGCCCCTTCTTTTTTTCTTTTACGAAAAACTGGGAAGGGCAGCTGGCCAGGTTGACGAAATCTTTAATCAGCTTGGCTAGCTGAGTAAGTATTTGAGCGATAATGCCGAAATGATGAGCTTCTACAACATAGGAAGCACATTGATCTGTGAACGGCTCATAATGCAAACCCAGTTTCTTCTCCACGAAGTCTTGGGCAAACTGCCACCAATCGATATCTGGATAAGCGGCATAGTGAGTCGTCAGATTTCCCACTGCTCCCCCCATTTTTCCAGAAAAGGGAAGAGCTTGTCCATCATCAGCATAAAGTTTACGCGCCAAATATCTAATAGCTGCGATACGAGTGAGGAAAAATTTGCCAAACAGGGTCGGCTCGGCCGCTTGCTCGTGGGTTAAGGCCGGAATTATCAGTTCTCGCGCATGTTCCTCGTCAATTTTCTTCACCATAGAAAATACCAGGTCTTGCAAAGCGGGGAAGAAATGATCAAAAACCAGCTCGTTTGTCAACAGGCCAAATACATTTCCCATCACATCTTCCGAGGTGCAAGAAAAATGAATTCCTTCAACTTGGGGCGTGAGAAAAGGAAATTCAGAGGCGATTCTAAATTTCAAGTAATCGCCGGCTGCCGCCGTGTCATGATCCGTAAACCTCTCGAGGTACTCGGCCTGTTTTATTTCAGAGTAGGTCATGCCAATCTTCCTGATTTTACTTTTGGGAAGGTCTTTCACGCGGGTAAAAATACTTCTATATTCCCCTTCGTAGTCCCGCAAGGTCTCGAAAAGAAAAAAGAAATACTCCTGCAAAACTGCAAACCGCTTCTTGGAAACAGCAAATCCCGAGGTTACTTCTTCCAAGAACTTTACGCTTTTAGCATATCGTCCAAGAGCGGGGATGGGAGCTCTTAACTCAGCAATATCCTGACGATTGGCCTTGATTTTCGAGAGTTCCTCAAAAGAAAATTTGTCCCCGTAACCGGCTGCCATTTTTTGCAAATAGTCCCGATTGACATCTTCCAGCATCTGATAGAAAATCATTATCTCTCCTCCTAAGTTATTTCAAAGATTTAAGCAAGCGACCTCCATCGTTTGCTTATCTTGTTATTGGTAGGAGAAAAATAATTTCTTGGCAAATAAACTTTCCGTGAACACCGCTTAGCCCATTTTATATCCACGAAAAAACCGCAGAAAAAAATCCGCGGTTTTGAATTGCGAAGCCTCAAAAGAATAGAGAATTAATGTTTAGTCTTTTCCTCCTTTTCTGTGGCGGCTCCGACCTTGCGAAGCGCCACCCCGTGGGGTCCCTGATCAGGATGCCAAACTGTTACCCCTACGATCTGGCCTTTTTCTCCCTTAGGCGCTCTGTAAACAGGCGCGAACTCTTCCCACTGGTTCTTTTCCTTCTTTCTAAAAAACCTGGTCCCTTCGTCGAAAATGGTTCCGCCTTCCCGGAGAGTTATCGCGTACTTGGTTTTTTCGCTCTCTCCAAAATATGAGATTGGGTCTCCCTGGATAGTCATTTCTTCCTTTTTTTCCGGAACACTTGACTGGACCTTCTTTTCACCCAAAATCGGAAGGTTTGCCAAATCCGCTGCCAGAGAATCTTTTCTTTCAGAAAAGAAAGTCGGCGCTGGAGCCGAGTTTTGCTGGTCATCCAAATACTCAGGATTATCCGCGAAGGGAGCTCCTTTTGCCAAAGGAATTTTGTGGAGACGGCAAAAACCCAGAAAATTGCGGAAGGCTTCCGGATCAGACAATAAGTTATCCGCCGTCTGAAGCGTGAAAACTATGTTTCTGATCTTGGTTTCAAGTCCAACCAAATCTCTCGGAACAGACCCCGTTCCAAAACAAGTTACCGCCAAATACCCAACAACCAGCAACATAACTGAGGAATAGGCGAAGAATCGCAAGACTTCCTTTAAAAAGGTTACGGTGATACGTTTGAGCCACATCTCTTTGTCCTCCTTACTGTTTTTATTCTTGATTCTTAATCAGCGTCAAAGTTCAAAGCAAGCGACCTCCATCGTTTGCTTGTCTTGTTACTCCTATATTAAAAGTAGGGAATAGGCAAGTAATATTTGACACAAAAATTATAAAATGTATATACTTGGTATATACTTTATTTAAATTTATGGAGACGCGAATTCAAAAATGGGGCAACAGTTTAGGTGTTCGGATACCACGGAAAATCCTGAATAAAATTCAACTTGGGGAAGGCAGTTGCGTGAATGTCACTAACAAAAAGAAGCTGATTCTCATCGAAAGTTGTCCTCATGAGACACCGAGCCTGGAAAGGTTGATGCGAAGAATCAATCCGAAAAATATTCACCGGGAAACGGAGTGGGGTAATTCTTATGGCCAAGAAATATGGTAAGAAAAAAATATATACCCAAGAGGGGGGATATTGTTTGGATTAATTTTAACCCCCAAAAAGGCAGGGAACAAGCCAACAAAAGACCGGCCGTGGTGCTTTCACCGAAAATCTACAACAAAAAATCCGGTCTAGCTTTAATGTGTCCGATTACTTCTAAAATTAAAGGATATCCTTTTGAAACAAAAATTCAAAACACAAAAATTCAAGGGGCAGTTTTAGCTGATCAAATCAGGGCGCTCGATTGGCGCGCTCGCGGAATTTCTTTTATCGAGAGAATAAAACCTAAACTTCTGTTTGAAATTCAGGAAAAAATATTGGTTCTTTTGGTTCGATAGTATTTATTAAGGGTTTACTCTCCGCTTTTTGTGTGATATATAAATTATGGATTTACGACATCTCCTCGAATTGGGAGAATTTTTTAAATGAATCCGTCGCCGTTGGCGACACCATAATTTAAAATTTTGATTTTTAAATTTTTAATTAGCGGCTCCATCGTCTAGCGGCTAGGACGCCAGGTTCTCATCCTGGTAACCGGGGTTCGATTCCCCGTGGAGCTACAAAAATTTATAACTTGCAATCTTAGATAAATTAAAAAGTCTTTGCAGCTTGGCAAAGACCTTTTCTATCAACCATAAAAAATAAAAGTATAATTTCAGCCCAAAAAATTAATTTACTTATTCCAAAAACCCCGCGTCTGACAAGGATTTTCGAAGAAAAAAATCAAATTTTAGCGCCTCACTTTTCGGTAAAACCGGTATAATTTATAGTAAAGATTGTTCAAAGGTATTTCGTAAATAGGCAAATAATCTTTTTTTGTACCGCCAAAACCCTCTTTAAACCTAGTCACTCCCGGCCATTTCTTTTGGTCAATGCCCCAAAAATCATAGGCTTCATATCCTTCTTTTTTGGCTCTTTCAATGGTGCTCCAGTGAAGCAAGTAGGTTGACATGGTGTTTCTTTCCTCGTTTCCCGAAGCTCCGTGGAGATAGTAGACATTTTTGTTGAAAAACAAAATGACATTCGCGCTTATCACTTTGCCGCCATTCTTGGCGGTAATAATCTCCGCCCGGTTTTTCGGGTTTATCGAAGGAGTTTTGAGAATATTAACGTAATGGTCAAAGTTATGAGAAGTGAAATTATTCCTCTTGGCGGTAACCATGTTCAACTTCCAGAATTTTTTTAGTTCTCTTTCGCTCTTACTCCAACCAACTTTTATGTTCTTTCGCTTGGCCAAATTTATATTGTAGCGGGTCTTAGGTTTCATTCTGGCTAAAATATCTTCTTGGCTAAGGGAAAGGTCAATCAGTAAGGTTTTTTTGGGCGGGCGAGTCCGGGCCAGGGTAGGGAAGAAGTCCCAAGAAAAGCCAGGCTCTAAATTGCCCGCCTCCAGATAGTATCCCGATTCCAAAGCCTTGGGAGAAATCAGGACACTGGCTGGCGGGCTTAATCGCCAAAAAATACTGTTTTCTTTTTTGATTATATAAGAATAAAGTTTTTTCAAAAGATCGCCCCTGATTGATCCAGCCAATTTGCCAGACCAAACCGGACCCCATAACGATTCCAGGTAGAAAAACCCTCCTCGAACCATCTTTTTCTTCTCTAGAAGAACCACCCCTCGCAACTCACGGTTATCCCACAATTCCCAATATCGGATATCTCTTTTTTCTCTCTTGAGTATTTGTCCCCACCAGTAGCTTTGCAAAAAATTCCAAGATTGATTCTCGGCGATGAACTCCTCCCAAATTTTCGGGTCGACGTTTTTCCTAATTTGCATAACTAAATAGGTTAAATGGTCATTGCTAACAAATTCTTAGAATCCAGTAAATAAACACTTGCTGAAATTCATCACCTTGCCCTCTTTTATAATAACACCGTCCCCGCGCAACCGTCTAATTTTTTCTTCCGTCCCTTCGGCGTATCCACCTACCAATCCGTTACTTTTCACTATTTTGTAGCAGGGAAATTTATCCGGATCGGGATTGGAATGGAGTAAGTTTCCGATATATCGGTAACCTCCAGGAATACCCATTGCTCTAGCCATTGTTCTATAGGTCGCGACGTTGCCTCGAGGTATTTTAGCCAACAATTTTTGTAACTTTTTCAAATTTTTGACCCGCATAAATTTGCAGCTTAAAAGACATTAGAAATACTTGTTCCTTTTTAACCCCTCTAGAATAGCTGAAAAACTCTGATCAGTATTAACGCAGTTAAAACCCCTAGGATGACCCCGCCCATTATCTCGGAAGGCCGGTGACCCACTCTTTCTTTGAGTTTGCTGGAAGAATCGTCCTCGATCCTAAGCCGGTCAAGAAGATTATTTAACGTCCTGCCATAAGAACCGATATACATCCGCAATCGCAGAGCGTCACTGACTATAATAAGGGTTACGATAAACGCGGTGGCGAACTCCGGTGTCTGAATGCCTTGGTAGTAACCGATGGAGTAAATCAAACCACTCATCAACGCGGTATGGGAAGAAGGCATATGGCCGTATTCCAACAAAAACCGCCAGTTCAAGCCGTGCTTAAAAGAAAACATCACAAACTTTATGAACTGGGCTAAAAACCCCGCCACCAGCGGTATGATGATTAGAGCGTATGGCTGCATCAAATATTGTTTTTAAAGTGTTTATTCATTATAAAAACTTTTTTTGGAATTGTTAAATGATGATAGAATAAACATATTCTTTTCCTATTTTATTTCTATTCTTCTATGACGCTCAGAAAAACCTGGAAAGTCCTTCCACCGGCTCCCAATGAATTCTACAAAAAATTCCCCGAATACTCCAAAACGGTTCTCGATTTACTTTATCACCGAATCGGGAGAGATAAACAAGCCGTAATGAATTTTTTCAACCCGGATTTTGAAAACGACATCCACGACCCCTTCATTTTTAGAGAAATGGAAAAAGCCGTTCAGAGAATCTTGCAGGCGGTCCGAAAAAAAGAAAAAATCGCTATCTTCGGCGACTATGACGTGGATGGACTAACCAGCTCTCTAATAGTAGAGATCACCTTGAAAAAACTTGGAGTTAAGCCGATCGTGTATATTCCTGATCGACAACGGGAAGGCTATAGTCTCAATCTACCAGCGATAAAGCACCTCAAATCGTTGGGGGTAAAGCTAATCATTACCGTAGATTGCAGCATAAGAGATGTCGCGGAAATAAAAAAAACCCGCGGATGGGGAATAGAAACAATTCTTACCGACCACCATATGCCAGGAACGGAACTGCCTCCTGCGTACGCTATAATCAACCCTAAAGTAGAGAAGGAGGTTTATCCCTTTTTGGAACTAGCCGGGGTTGGAGTAGCCTTTAAACTGGCTTGTGCTTTGATCGCGGCGAGTCCTAAAGGAAAATTTGAGGAAGGTTTTGAAAAATGGCTATTAGATTTAGTCGCTTTGGGAACGGTGGCCGACATGGTACCACTGGTTGGAGAGAACCGGACGCTGGTAAAATACGGCTTAATCGTTTTAAGCAAAACCAAAAGGGTGGGAATTCAATCGATTTTTTCTTCCGCCAGAATTCCGCTTTCTCCGAAAGATCCCCCCACTACTGGACAAATCAGCTTCCAAGTCGCCCCTCGGTTAAACGCGGCTGGAAGAATGGATCACGCGGATTCGTCTTTCGAACTACTCGGTACTGATGATGTGAAAAAAGCCGCCGCGTTGGCTTCGGAACTCGAAACCAAAAACGGTCGGCGTCAAAGATTAACCGACAAGGTCGTCAAAGAAATTGAGAATAAAATAAATTTGAAGCACAAGCTTGTCTTCGCAGGAAGTCCGGAATGGCCAGTGGGAATCTTGGGGTTAGCTGCCGGCAAGATCACGGAAAGATACGCCCGCGCCGCTTTTATTTTTAATGAAGGAGAAGAAAGCTGCCGAGGTTCCGTGCGTAGCACCGGCAAATTTAAGGTGGTACCAGTCTTGGAACAGTGCCGCGAATTACTGCTCGGCTACGGCGGCCATGATTACGCCGGAGGATTCACTTTTTTATTAGAAAATAAAGAAAAAATAAAAAGAAGGCTAAACCGCATCGCCAATAAATTATTAAGGGAGGAAGATCTGGCCTGGGAAACCAAGATCGACCAGCGAATAAAGCTTTCTGATGTCAACTGGACTTTACTGAAAGAGATAAACAGTATGGAGCCTTTCGGGGTAGGGAACTCCACCCCCTTGTTTCTGGCTGAAAAAGTCGAGCTCTTCCAGTGCCAGCTGGTAGGCAACGGCAATAAACACCTGAAAATGTGGTTCCGAGCTTGCCCCGGCGAAAACGATAGACCAGACACTATTTTTGAGGCGATTGGCTTCGGTAAGGGAGAGAAGTATTGCAAGCTAGTCCCGCCTTCTCTGGAAGGAGGTGGTTTGCTGGGGTCAACACGAGGGAAGTTACCAAAACTAGATATTGTTTTCGAAGTTTCCAGTGACGAATGGAACGGGCAGAAGAAGCTGCAATTGATTGTGCGGGACCTAAGACTATCGCCATCTTAATGTTCCATAGTCCACATTTCATATCTCACATATATTATGCTATATGAGACCTGAAACGTTATTAATATATTGTGCGACGTTAAGCTATTGACAAAATTTATGTGTGTGATATAAGTGTAAGTCTTAACAGAATAATTGTTATATTGAATCCCAACAAAGCAAAGGAGGTCTAATTTGGGAGTTAAAAACGAGGTGATTAGGAGTAGCAGAAGAACTTACTTCAAGGTCCGAAAGATCAGGGCGCAACTAGGCAAGCCCCGGAGAAGCCTACCGAAAGAACCAGATCCATTCTGAATTGAGGATGAGACAGGATTGGCGGATGCACAATATGGTTTAGCCGCATCCCCACAGCTTCCGTTGAGGAAGACTGAGCAACATGAGGAGAAAAAAATGAGACACCCACCCCCGAATCCCGCTTTTGTGAAAGTTATTTCAGAACATTATGGACACAGATGCAAATCCGGACCGGGCAACAGGAAGGCGCCGTCGGGCACGGCCCTGAACCACCTGAATCATAAGTGATGATAAATTCCGGCAGGGCCCACGCGCGATAATTGTGGCGTGATTACGCGACCAGGAACAGAAGCGCAGGCCGCGTTTTACACGCACCGTTCGAAAGATTTCCCGCAAGGAGGAATCATGATGACTCAGAACCATCGAGGCGCGCCGGACTATAAATCCGTTAGCGCGTAAGAGCAGGGCTTGAACCGATGGGAACGGGAAACGCGCGCGAATAGCCGGAGGACACAGGATCGTAGATCCAGAGATAAGCCGGCCGAAACCCCTTGAACGTTGGGGTTTATGCAACCCGTTCCGACGAAGTCCTGCTTCATCCGAGGGCAGGGAAATTTACAGCGCGGAAAGCCGCCGGGGAAATAATACAATAATAACAGTAGCTTCGCAAAGAAGCCACCCCGCCGAACAAGAGCGCTCTTTCCACTGCCCATCGCCCCGTACCAGCGTGGTTCGGGGCCGTACTACTTCTATATCCTACATCATAAGTTCCTCTACCCGGGCTAACTATCCTACCAAATGTCCGTATAATCCGGGTAGCCCCCAAGTCCGCTGTGTCAATTCACCCACCCCCCCCCAGTTGCACAGCGGACTTATTTTTTATCCCCATAAATACATATTGTGCGACATTATTATTAGCGACTGGAGTTGGACACTTATTTTTTCTCGCTTTATTATTTCTCAATCGGGAGAGTGATCCAAAAAAGCCACTACGAATAAGGCACGTCTCACTTGAAGCGCAAAAAGGATCGCTTTTCTGTCTTGAAAGAGGCTAAGGAGGAAGCCTAACTCTAACAAAGTAGTAGCCAAAGTCAACAAACGGGCAAGACCAGAGCATTGCATTGCTCAAAGGAGGCACTGACCCTCAAAGGCCTTTGCAAAACAAGGGCCCTGTAAGGCTATCTCGCCAACCAGCCACCCGGTGAGCGCGATTTAGCGCTTGCCCATCATCTAAGATTAACCTTGCTTCCTCCTCAGCTTCAATCCCACCATAATTTTCCCGCCTCGCCATCCTCGATTCACCGCGCTCTAATTGTTCTTTTCATTCCATTTTATCTCCTTGCAGAGCCACCACTTCCTTCCTTACCGGTGGCTTTTTTGTTTATATTTCGCATTTTCGCAAGATCACAATATTAGGGAAGCATCGATACTTTCGCCCTTATCCTCCCGTCTTCTATGTCCTATGTTCCGTGTTCCGTGTCTTTGACAGGGAAGTGGTAAAAAACCGAAATCGCCAAAAGGGAATGGTGATTTAATGATTATAACGCGGATAACGGGGAATATTCTCAATGCAAAATTTCCAAAACCAACAGGGAAGAGCCGGGAATAATTTTAAAATCCCAATGCATACCAATTCCAATTCCCAATATTTATTTCCGCGCGGTTTCAATTTTCATGTTTTTGGCGAAGGGAAGAGAAATGGATAGCGTCGCACAAGGTATCTTATGCGACAATTTGATAGGGCCTAGGGCAGTCCTCCAGAAGAATGTCCGATAAATATTACTTTTTCATAATACAACCCGCCTCATCTCCGACCTGATAAGAGGCTTCCAAATTTGCGATTTAAGGCCAGTTTATTTCGGAAAGATACAAAGATGTATCTAATAGAGGACAATCTGCAGAGCAATTGCCTATTTTTGACCCAATCATCCTATTCTTTAGTATTTACCATTTTTCATTTGCCATTTATTGATCACTTCACCATTTACCATTTTGTTGTCGTTTCAAGGGCCGAAATGATAAATGATTTAATAAAAAATGAATGAGAAATGGTAAATGTTAAATGATAAATTGTAACCTCCCTCCCCTCATGACCTCTTACAAAAAAAAATTAATTTAACCTCTTATTTTCTTGAAAACCAGGGATTGAAAATCAAGTATTAGAAATTACCCGCCCCCCTTTCCTTCCCTCTACTTTTAATGTCGCACAATATATTTTAACCTGAAATATTAAAAAGAACGCCCTTTTTAAGAGCGTTCTTTTTGTATAAAATCAGTTGGCACTTCCCTGCTCCCTGTCCGTACTGGGCGTTTCCTATTCCACCACCGCCAAAATGTCTTCCGATTTCAGGATCAGGTATTCTTCATTATCAAGTTTGATTTCCGTGCCGGTATATTTCGCGAAAATTATATTCTGGCCGGCTTTTACCTTAATCTTTTTTTCATCGTCTCCCACGGAGACCACTTCCCCTATTTGAGGCTTCTCGTCATCCGCCGTATCAGGTAAAACAATGCCGCTTTTGGTCTTTTTCTCTTGTTTCTTCATTTTTACCAAGACGTTGTCGCCCAGAGGCGTAATCTTGCTATTCATTTAGCTTTAGATTAAAGATTATACTAATTACATTCACTTTTATAATCCTGAAATTAGCACTCGTCAAATGAGAGTGCTACTTTGTGCAGATATAGATGAAAGAAGGGGGAACGTTAAGTAAAACAAAGGCGATGAGGGTTTTGGGGAAAAGCTGTTTGATTCTCTTTCTACTCTTGAGAGAATATTGAATTTGAACGTATTGTCCGCCGGTTTTTAAGCGGGAATTAACTACCGAAAATATTTTCTCCGCCAGGCTCTCGGGGAAAATAGCCAAAGGAAGCTCCGACACGATATAGTCGACAAAAGCAATGCCGCGGTCCGCCAAATACTTTTCCAAATTTTCCGCTCCGTCTGGTATTATCTTAACTCGGGGATCCCGAATATTACATTCTAGCTGTTCGCACAATTCAGGATCGTTCTCGAAGCATAATAAAACGGCGTTCTTTGACATTCTTTCAAGAATTTTTTTGGTTACCACACCGGTGCCGGCGCCAAACTCCACGATGATCCGCGCTTTTCGGAAGTCCACCGGCTCGATGATTTTGTCGACCAGAAAAGGAGAACTTTGAACTATAGAGCCTACTTTGGCTGGATTTTTCAGGAAAGCCTTAAAAAACCGATTATTGTCCATAAAGCCTGATTAAATTAACCACTTGCTTAAGTCAGATTTTATTTATTATGAAGTGAGCTTTAGAGTTCTTTTTTCTATCCCGTACTGGATACGGGATAGAAAAAAGAACTCTAAAGCAAGCGAAATCAATATACCTTGATCATAATTTTAGCACAATAAATAAAGATCTCATCGGGCTTCGCGGAAGGCGATTTTTTTTCTTAGCTCTTCCAAAAGGAATGTGATAACTGTCGCAGCTGCCACCGCTGCCCAATCGATATAATCTATGGGTGACAACCGGAAATATTCCCGGCATAGCGGGATATGCATAAACGCGAGCAGCATAGCGACCGATATAAAAATCGAAATAATCGCGAACTTGTTTTTGAAAAAACCCAGCCTGAAGACCGACAGGGTCTCGCTTCTGGATTCCAGCAGATTCGCCATCTGGGTCATGGCTATCACCGCGTAAGTCGCGGAAGTAGACTTTATGTACAACATGCTGTCAGGATCTATCGGCATTCCCCAGTGCCAACCGCCACGCCACATAGACCAAACAAACGTTGCCACCGCCGAAATCGACATGATCAATCCCAAATAAAGCAACCGCTTAAACCCCTGATAGGTGATGACTTTATCTTTAATCTCAGAAGGTTTCTTCTTGATGATGCCTGGTTCCTCCGGCTCTACCCCCAAAGACAGCGAAGGAAAAACGTCCGTTCCGAGATCGACAATCAGTATCTGAATAGCGGAAATCGGAGCCGGTATGCGCAAAATAACCCCCAATACCACTGTAAAAAGCTCGCTGGCATTGGAAGTAAACACGTAATGAACGAATTTTTTGATATTCTGATATATGGTTCTGCCTTCTTTGATCGCCCGCACGATAGAAGCCAGATTGTCGTCAAGCAGGATCATGTCTCCGGCTTCTTTGGCCACGTCCGTTCCGATTTTGCCCATCGCGATACCTATATCCACTTTTTTGATCGCCAGAGCGTCATTTACCCCGTCACCCGTCATCGCTATAACCATGCCGTGATTTTTCAGAACCGCGGCTATTCTCAACTTTTGTTCCGGCGTTATGCGGGCAAAAACCAAGTCTTGCCTCCCTACCCTTTCGATAATCTCTTCGTCGGAGAGACGATCTAGATCATCGCCGTTGATAATCCCTCCTTTCCCACCGGCGGTCGGATTTTTTATCAATCCGACCTTCTCCGCGATCGCTCCCGCCGTCAGCTCGTAGTCTCCGGTTATCATAATTATTTTTATATGGGCCTTACGGCAAAGTTTGATAGCTTTTTCTATTCCCGCTCTGGGAGGATCGATCATTCCCATCATTCCCATCCAAGTCAGATTTCTTTCCGCTTCTTTCAGGTAATTTTTTTCGGCCACCTCGCCCAAATCCCGATAAGCGAAAGCCAGTACTCGAAGGGCTTCCTGGGACATCAAATTGAACTGTTGGCAAATTTTGGCTTTTTCCGCGGCAGTAAGTTTTTTCACTCTGCCCTCAATGTTAATATGGGAACAAAGGTCTATCAGAACATCTGGAGAGCCTTTCACGTAAGAAATGGTGCTTTCATTTCTGTATATGACACTCATTCTCATCCTCTGGGAAGAAAAAGGGATTTCGTTGATTTTACGCTCCCCTTTGGAAAAATAAGCTTTGGCGGCCGCGTATTTTCTGGCAGCAACCGTAATGGCTCCTTCCGTGGGGTCTCCGATGATTTTATATTGCCCTTCATGTCGCGTTAAATCGGAATCGTTGCATAAAACGCCTACTTTGAAAAGTTCTTTCAGTTGAGAAATGTTTCGCGGGTTAACCATTTTGCCTGCTTCATAAAATTTTCCTTTGGGAATAAACCCGACCCCGGAAATTTCTAAGGCTCGGTTTCCCAAAAAAACCTTCGTGACTGTCAGTTCGTTTCTGGTTATGGTACCGGTTTTGTCAGTGCAAATAACCGACACCGAGCCCAGCGTTTCCACGGCCGTTAATTTTTTGGCCAGCACGTTAACTTTCAAAAGCCTCTTCATTCCTAAAGAAAGAGCCACTGACAAAGCCGCCGGTAATCCTTCCGGCACCACGGCCACCGAAAGCGCCAGGGCAAAAACAAAAGTTTGATACCACGAGACATTAAAGGATCTTCCGACCGCTATCACGCTAATTCCGATCAAAAGAGCGATAATCGCCACTTCCCTGCCCAAGACGCGCATGCGCCTTTGAAGAGGAGTCTCATCGGAACGAATTTCTTCAGAAAGCGAGGCGATCCTTCCCAATTCCGTTCCCGCCCCCGTGGCCGTCACGGCGAACAAGCCCTCTCCTCTTGTCACCGTCGTTCCCATAAAAACCATGTTACCGGTTTCCCCGATAGTCCGTGATTTTTTGGCCAGCACGCCGATTTTTTTTCTACTCGGTTTCGATTCTCCGGTAAAGACAAATTCACTGGCGTAGAGATTGTAGCTCTCCAGTAAATAGCCGTCCGCCGGGATGTTATCGCCGGACGAGACAAAAACAATGTCTCCCGGCACCAATAGGCGTGAAGACACTTCGGCTTTTTCCCCGTTTCTTATGACGATAGCTTTGTCGGCGACCAGTTTTCTAATTTTTCGAAGGATCTTTTCCGCTTTAAATTCTTGAGAAAAGCCAATGGCCGCGTTAACCAGCACTATGACCAGTACGACCAAGCCATCCCGGACTTCTCCGAAAATAAATGACAAGACGGACGCTCCCAACAAGATAAAGACGAAAAAACTGTTGAATTGGCCGGCGACTAACCTAACCCACTGGAACTGGAAGCTTTTTTTGATGAAGTTAGGTCCGAATTCTTTCAGTCTTTTTTGAACTTCCTCAGAAGAAAGGCCGGTTTTTCGGGAGGTAAATTTTTTCAAAATTTCCTCCGGACTCAAGGCGTAGATTGGGTTTATTTTTTTGTTTTCGGTATTTATTTTTTCCATCATAGGAATTATGCGTTTGGGTAAGACACCCCTTTTTTGTCATTTCCGACCCGTGTCAAATCACGGGATAAACTCCGGCGGGAATCTAGTATTAATGGATGCGTTTAAGCTATCAAATTTTTAGAAATTTACTCTTGTAATTCCACCCTAACACGATTTTTAAGCGGCATAAAGAAAAAGCCGGCTTGCTTTGCAGCAGCCGGCTGGTTGTTGGAGACACGATCCCTGGCTATTCTCCTTTACTTTCTTTATAAGAAATTACCTTGATGATCAAGGCTGACCAAAAGATAGCTACCAGGAAAGCGTAAATCGACAGTTCTGAAAAGGAATCGAAAGGAGAAAGGAGCCATAGGGTGGCGATTATCATAACAACCAAGACGCATACTAGCGCAGTAATTGATGTTGCAGCGCCAATGACAAGCCGGTATCCGGAATTCCATTTGGATTCCACTTGAACTCGTGGCATGGGTTCCTCGCTTTCTTTATTGGATTTTGTAAAACCTCAGCGGGTTCATTAACCTTTAAAAGAGCTTTTGGAGTTGTTTTATTACTAGGATAGTACTTCAATAAGGTCAACCCTTTACTTGATTTTAGCGAAATAATTAGCAATAATGCCTGGGTGAACAAGGTTGACAATGTTTGTAGGGTTCCCGCGGAGAAGCAGATTTTGGTGTTCTTTGCTTTTTTACTTTTACACTTTCCAAACTTTCAACCTTTCTAAACTGTAGTGGGGTGTAGCCAAGTGGTAAGGCAACGGACTCTGGATCCGTCATTCGTAGGTTCGACTCCTACCACCCCAGCCACGTCGGTCGCGCGAACAAAGTTTGGGCTGCGCGAGTAATTTTTATTTTCTGTCTGTTATTTATTTCTTAGTCCATTTTTAAAGCCTTTCGAAGAAAATAAACCAGGAGGTATAAAAATAACCAAAGGGCCAGCCAGGGCAAAATTATTCTCCACACGAACCAGTTACCCCAAAGCTGATACAGCCAGCCGAAGGGAGATTTATCCATTTTGGTGCTGGCGGTAAAGGCGGAATTGGAAGATGATTCAGCCGCGTCACTCACGCTATTTCCACTCACTGACGAGCCATCAATCGAACCGGATAGACCAGCTCGATTGTTTGTATTTTCATTTCGCGTAGATTCAGTCTGCTCTTCCCCGCCAGATTTGTTTATCCGGTTTTCCGGATCACCTTCGTTGTTTTGGGAATCAGACTTACCCCCGCCAGAGTCACTTTCATTTGCTTTATTTTTCGCGCCCCCTCGTGTGTCTTCCGGAATCCGGTAACTCACTTCTTCGTCCGCTCCAGATTCAGTTTCCTGAAGATAAACCGGCGAGTCGCCTTCCTCTTCCCTTCCCTCGTTAGACTCGCCATTATCAATATCTGAAGGATCATCGCCACTAGCATCGGTATCATCTCCGCCGCCAGGTAAATCTATCACCTCGTAATTTTCTCCCTTGCTTATTTTAGGATATTCGATTTCGTCCTGTAGTCTTCCCGACATTTCCCGCGGCCCGGAAAACAAACTCATTCTTCCCCCTCCGCTCCCCAGAGAAAAATCGAGGTCGTCCTCAAAATAAACCGTTTTTACTCCCTGAGAAGATATAATCAAACCTTGCTCCTCTAGCGTATTTGAAGTAACAAATAACTCATTATCCTGGTTATCGTAAAACACCCAACCGGCCAAATCAACGGAGGCATCGCCGGTATTAAATAGTTTTATCCAATTACTGCCGGGTCCGCCCTCCGGATCTAAGCTGGAAGAAGCCGCGTGGATCTGCGCTATCTTGATTTGGCCGTTTAAGTCCGGGTTGCCAATATCCACCGAACATTCTTTTTGGTAATTGTTTCCGGTATCATCAACCAATGTCATTTCGAAAACGTAACTGCCCGGCTCCGAATATTGAATTTTACTGCCCGCGGCCTCGAAAAGTTGCCCCGCTTTTAGCCTGGTCGGGCAATCAATTTCTCCGGCGCCAGCTATTTCCGCCATCGCCACAACCAAAAGAATCGCCAAAGAACCAAAAATTAACCGGTTTTTCTTCATTTTAGACTTCGCCTAATTATAAATTTTAACGCAGCTTACCACATTAATCATTAAAAAATCATTAAAAGATTATTAAGCGAAGCTCAGATTTTTATCGCTCTACCGCAAACAAATCCACTACAAAAGCCCCTTGATGAATATCAAGGGGCTTTTGTTCTCTGCCTGTTTACGTTGAAACAAGCGAGAGGGAGATATAAAAAAATGATGAAAAGTGCTTTCTTTAAAATTTTTGTAGTTCGGATATCAACTACTACAGATTGGAAACTCTCGCGCTATACTGTTGGAGATTCTTGAGCTGCCTGTCGTTCAACTGTTTAGACTGAGAAATCGCGTCTTTTATGAGGCTTTCCGAGAAAACCCGATTATCTCCGACTTTCAAGCTGCCGCCGCTTACGTGCTTCCTCAAGTAATCTTCGATATAAATCTTGTGCTCTTTCGTAAGCCCGGCATCGGCATTCTCGCCGAGATATTTTCTGAGAGCCTCTCTGGCCAGATTAGTGGTTCCGTTTCCTTTAGCGGCTTGGGCTTTATACCCTTCCTGAGTCTTCTCCACCACACCGGCCGCAGCCGATGGCTTGACTTGGGTAGGAGTTCCGGTGGTCTTGGGCTCTTCTTTTTTCTCTTCCTGAACTACCACTTGACCGCCGTTGGTGTTTTGGTTCTTCACTTCGACAGCCCCGCTTTCCTGAGGTTGTTCACCTGGCTGCTGAACGTCTACTCCCTGTTCTCCCACCAGTTGATCCACCTTACTGGGCTGCTCTTCGGCCGGTCTCTTGGAATAATTGTAGATTCCAACCGCGATTAAGGCCACAATTAGAACCGAGAGAATTACCCGCAGGTTGTCTTGGAACCAAACTCGGACTTGCTCCCAGGTATCTCCTTGCTCTTCAGAAAAATCCTCATCGTCGGTGAACAGATCTTCTTCCATTTCCTCGTCTCCTTTAAGGCCTTCTTCTTGAGTTTTTTCCTCTTCGGTAGTTTCTTCCGAATCCTTTTTCTTCTCTTCTTCCATCATCTCACCTCCTCTCTTTTTTAAATTTTAAAAGTGCCTGTCCTGTCGCTTCGCAAGCGACGGAACGAGCCCAATCGCTTGCACACGGCAGAACCTGCAACGACCTCGGTTGCAAGTACCCTCCCGTGAGTAAATATCTATCTTTCCGTTTTACTTTTCGTGATCATCTAGCGCTGTCCCATAATCCTAAAGTTAAGATGCTGTTTTGTCAAAAAAATAATCCTGTTCTTGATCAGCTGTCTCGTACTGATAGAAGACTCGCGATAAAGCCTCTTTTGGGGATTAGAGTTTTCCAGTGAAATCCACAAAATATCCAATGCTCTTGGAACTGAGAGCGTTAAATTTTATCTTTTGCCTTGTATCCTGAAACTTTTCTTAGTTTCTCGACCACTCTTACCAGTTTAAGTGTCGCATAATCTATGTCACTCTTAGTGGTTCCCTCTCCTAGAGTGAAGCGCAAACTGCCGTGAGCCTCGGGATGAGAAAGTCCGATGGCCAGCAGCACGTGGGATGGCTCCAATGATTCGCTGGAGCAAGCCGACCCGGTTGAGCAAGCCACCCCCACCATATCCAGCGCCAACAACATACTTTCTCCTTCCACGCCGGCAAAACTCACATTGAGATTGTTAGCGACTCTTTTTTCAAGAGATCCATTGAGCGATACGCCCCTTATTTCTTTCTGAATCTTTTTCCAAAAATAATCCCTCAACCCGCCAACCCGCTCAACCCGCGTAACTCGTTCAACCCGCTCAACCCGCGTAACCGCTTCCCCCATCCCGATAATTCCCGTAACGTTGTGTGTTCCGGCCCGCAGGTTAAACTCCTGGCTGCCGCCGTGTTGGATTTTCTCGATCAAAACGCCTTTTCTGACTCCTAAAGCTCCTGCTCCTTTGGGCCCGTAAATTTTGTGGGCGGAAAAAGAAAACATATCTATTCCCATCTTTGTCATGTTGCAAGGAAGACAATAGACTCCTTGAGTAATATCGCTATGCAGATATATCGGCAGCGATTCTTTGCCTTGAAGACCCGCCTTCTCTTTTCTTCGAATTCTTTCTTTTTTTACCAACTCCCCGATTTCCTTGAGGGGTGCGACGGTGCCTATTTCATTGTTTACGTACATTATTGAAACCAAAACGGTATTGGGCTTGATCGCCGCCGAGACCTCCTTGGGGTCTACGACCCCGTCACGAGGAAGTTTCACGAAAGTAACCTCGGCTTCTCTTTTCAATAGATCTTTGGCGGTGTCGAGCAGACAGTGGTGCTCAAAAGGCGTGGTGATAATGTGAGGAACAAAATCCTTCGAATCTTTTATTTCCCTTCTATTTCCTGACATTGGTTCAAGCCTCCCCGACGTTGGTTCAAGCCTCTGACTTGAACCTTTTATCTCCGGAACAAAAACACGATCTTGATACTTGTTCACATAACTGCTGACCGCTCTGGCCACTCCGCTCAAAGCCAGATTATTACTTTCCGTAGCTCCGCTGGTAAAAATTATTTCCTCCTGCTCCACGTTAAAATAGCTCGCGATTTTTTCTCGGGCTTCTTCGATCGCCTTGCGCGCCTCCTGGCCGAAGCTGTGCGTCGCCAAAGGATTACCAAATGTCTTGTTCCAATACGGCTCCATGGCTTTGACTACTTCCGGTGCCACCGGCGTGGTAGCAGCATAATCAAGATAAACTTTTCGCATGTATCAAAAAGGTTAAAAGTAAACGCTTTTCAATTAACTAATATTACAGTTTAACTGGTTAAGCAATAAATAAAGCCGGTCTCGACTGGTTCCGGCTTTTAAACAATCACTAGATGATTACAAAATCACACTTTTTATTAGCAACCCCTTGTCATCCTCCGGCTTGACTCGCCTTGCCGAAGCCTCCGGCGAAGCGCAGGCCGGAGGATCCAGGTTTACAGGATACATAACTCTAGCATTAGGATTCGCCGGAGTTTACCCCCGCGCAGGCAGGGGCGAGAATGACAAACACATGAGTTTTATAACCATTCACCCGCTTTACGTTCTGACTTCGAACTTAATGTTTTTTTTGATAGTAGCGTTTTTGCTACGAACTTTTCCTTTGCTGGTAAGTTTTCCTTTCAAGGTAAATTTTGTTGTTTTGTTTCCTTTGAATTTGGCGACTTTAATCTGAACATCCCGGCTATCTCCGGAAATATACACGGCGCACTTCCCTTTCTTGTCTCCAATATCGCGATCCAGTAATTGGCCTGTTCTCTTGTCATAGACTTTAATTTCCGCCCACCGGCCTTTTTTGTATTTCTTATATTTTTTACTCCATCTCTTCATGGTCACCGTCATTTTGTGATAGGAATTCGGTGAATACAGTTCGTCGGTCTTTAAGCCGTTGCCCAAAAGTCTTTCCACTCCTTCATCGCTGAAGTCCGCCACCCAAAACCATTCGCTGGTCACGCCGTCTTTTGTCGCTCCCGGCTTGTGGACTCTGGCTATGCCGATCGTCCTGGCTCCTTCGTTAATCATGTTCTCGCGGTGTCCCTCGGAAGCTTTCCAACCGTCAAACATCGCTTGGCCGGTTTCGTAACCCCAGCCTATGTTTTCCGCCAAGAAATAATAGCCGTACTTCTGGCCTCTCTCTTCCGGAGGATTGCCGGTCGTGTCGATGTGGAGACTGATATTGTAGTCGTCGGGATGATCGGCAAAATCCTGCGCGAAAAACTCCGCGCCGTTCAACAATGGTTTGGTCAGTTTCAACTCTGTCCGGCCCAGACTTTTGCGGTAGTCGTTGAGAATGTTCACGAAATTTTGCTCCTCGGAATCAACGTCGGCGGCCCGGCTCACTTGGAATGTCGAGAGACAAGCAAACACTATTGCAACACCGAACAAGATCTTCTTTGTATTCATTTTTGTTTCTTCTTTTTTATAGGTCCTATATGTCCCATAAGTCCTATAAGACCTATGAGTTTTTGTTGCGGGGGCAGGATTCGAACCTGCAACCTCGAGGTTATGGGCCTCGCAAGCTACCATTGCTCCACCCCGCGAACTCTGCAAATCTACTCTATTAGCAATGCCTATGCTCTGCAATGATAACATAGAATACTAATATGTAAAGTTGGTTTAGCGGGTTTAGCGGGTTTAGCGGGTTTGGCGGGTTTAGCGGGTTTAGCGGGTTTAGCGGGTTTGGCGGGTTTAGCGGGTTTAGCGGGTTTGGCGGGTTGAGCGGGTTGAGCGGGTTTTTAAAAACCTGAGATTCGTTTAATATTTTTTTAATAAGAATTTAATAACTGGTATTGTATGCTAGTAAATAATCTTTAATAAGAAACTTATGAAAATTACCAAAGTAGAAGATTTTCAGATATGGAAATCTAGTATTGAGTTATCAAAGACTGTTTATAGGATTACAGGAAACGAAAACTTTAAAAAAGATTACGATCTTGTCAGACAAATCAGAAGAGCTGCAAACTCAGTAAGTTCAAATATATCTGAAGGTTTTGAGAGGAACAATAATAATGAATTTATAAGAACGTTGAGAATTGCCAAAGGATCGGCAGGAGAAGTAAAAAATCAACTTGAGATTGCTTTTTCCGTCGGTTATCTACCAAACGAAGAATATATTTCAACAAAAAAAGAAGTGGAAATATTAATCAAACAAATAGGCAAGTTAATTTCTTACCTCTGCGCAAAAAGAAAGCAATACATACTATCTCAAAAAACTCGCTCAACCCGCCAAACTCGCTCAACCCGCCAAACTCGCTCAACCCGCTAAACCAAAAAAAACACCCCTGCCATGGGGCTCTTAAATAAATTGTAAGCCTGGAGGGGTGCTTCCCCCGGACGGAAGGCTGCAGAAAAATTCAAGAGTAGACCTATAAGTCCTATAAGACTCATGAGACTCATTTGAATTCTTTTGGCGCCCTCCGTTCCGGGGAAATCAAAAAAACACCGTCAAATTCCGCAACTTTTTATTTTTTTGTGCGAAATTTGAAAGTCCATCCAATAACCTTGAACAAAATTCAAGATTAGGATTCTAAGTTCATCCTCCTTTTCTAACCCTAAATCGAATGTTTTAGGGCTGAACTTAATTATTAGTAAGGTGCTTTTTGCTTTTGTATTGGTTCCCGTTGAACGCGGGAACGTTACTTACCATGTTTTATTTTTTCTTACTCGATCATCGCGTAGGCTCCCAACACCGCAAGTAATGTTCCCACGTATTCAACTTTTCGCTGAGAGGAGAGGGAGAAATTTGCCCTCTCCTTTCAGCTTAACCGTCTTTTTGTTTTGTGATATCGCGAGAACAAAATTATTCGTGTTCAGACGATATTTTTGTTTTTGTATTCCAACCATTAACAATGCCAATTATACTTCACAAATAATTCCCATCAATTTTTCGGGAAAACCTATTGAAAAATCCAATTCTCCCTGTGGATAACTTTTGCAAAACTTTTATTTATCGGGAAAAATCGGAACAATTTTTTGAACTTAATTTTAACGCAAACTTTTACACAACTTTTCCACAATCATTTTGCCCACCAAAATCCTTGCTTTACTCCGGCAGCGCTGAACCACTTTCCGTTGCGCATTAACTGGTCCGTGGTGGGTCCACTGGTATAGTTCACGGTTACCCCGCTTAAATAAGGACTGGTGGGACCGACTTCATGAGCCGGATCAAACCAGTTGGTAGTCGAGAATATTGCCCGATACTGCATATATCTTTGCACGGTGGACGTAACATTGCCCGTCGCGGCGGGAGCAGTGAGATAGGGCCCGCCCGACTCAAAGTCGTCGAGATACACCGTGCGGCCTTCTAACCCGTCGGTGCAGCGCAGGGTAAGCCGGGTAACAGCGTTAATTTGGCTCGATAAAGGCGCCGTGACGTCCATCCATTCCCTCTGCCACTTGAACACGCTGGCATTGGCGGAAAATCCGGTTTGGCCGCCAGACGGGAAAGTCGAGCTGGCGTCCCAGGAAGCGACGGTAACCGCCCCCGAAGCCGCCGTAACGGCCGTCACGGTTCCCTGTGCCAAGTATTCCGTCCCATCATAGTTTTCCTTCACGATCACCTTATCACCGATATACAAAGTATCGGCCTTGTTAGTGGTCGGCAAGTAGGGAGTGTCGTCCACGGTAAAGGACGTATCTCCTGAACCGGTGATTAAATCACCGGCATCTAATTTCGCCTGAAAATCAATAGTGATCGGATGCGTCCGCAGCCCCGCCTCGTACGCCTGGCGGATATCAGAAGCGGAACGAGCGATGCCTTTAGAGATACGCAGTTCGTCAATGTAGCCGTTGAGATAGTTGGAGCCATCGCTACCGGCTCTGAGCGTCGTGCTAGCATTCACGATAGTCTCACTCGCCACCGCCTGGCTGGTAACAAGTGCCCCGTCTTTGTAGAGATACAAAGTGGTACCGCTCCTCACCACCGCTATGTGGTACCACTGGTTGATATTTAAAGTCACCGAGTCATTAAGCCTATGGTTCCAGGATGTGCCGTTGGTGGAGATATCAAAAGAAAGCACTCCGGCGGACGCATACAGGACGAATCCTTCGTAGCTTCCCACTTCGTGCAAGTTCGCTATGATTGCGGCTCCCACGGTTGAGTTAAGCCGGACCCAGGCATCAATCGCAAAATCACCGCTGCCAAAATTCCAATCGGCCGAGTTGGCAGTGCTGATATAATCGCTGCTGCCGTTAAAATATCTAGCTTTACCTATCCTCCCTTCTGAAACTGTTGTACCGGTAGGGGTAGCGTTATGGCCCGCGCCGCTGCTGTCCCTAACATACGCACCGCTGCCTGACTGTTCGTCCAAATGCCACAGGCCGACCGTGTTGGCATCGGGTTCGCCGTTGGCGTAGGCTGATTCGCCGACCGTTACTTCAAGATATGTTCCGGCGCGGTCTCCCGCCACCCAAAAAGGCAGTTTGGTCTTGCCGGACAAGTCGGTGGAAGAAATGACACTGTTAAATTGACGATCTCGTCCCAGCCGATATTCTTCACTTATCTCTTCCGCCGAACGGGCAAGTTTGGAAATTTTTACCTCGTCCATCAACCCATTATAATCATAGCCCGCTGATGTCGTCCAGCTCCCGATCGTTACCTCATGGGACGCGTCGTCGGTATAGGTAACCGCCACCGAACCGCAGCTGGATCCGTTGACATACCCGGTTATGTTCGTTCCGTTGTAGGAAAAGGCGACGTGCTGCCAAACCCCCGTGACAACCGATCCGGCAGGACAGATATCGCTCCAGGTTGGTCCCGTCGAATTATAGAAGGCCAGCCGGCCATTCGCCATGAAAACCGTCATAATGGAATAGGGAGAGGCTCTGCCCGCCGCGTCCTTGCCAACAAATCCGGCGTAATCCACTAAAGTTGTCGGCTTGACCCAGCCGGAGAAGGTGAAGGACCCATTGTTGCCGAAATCCAAACTCGCGTCGGTGCCAACGTTGATCACGTCATTGTTTCCGTCAAAACTGCGCGCTTTGCCGAAAATTCCGTCCACCAGAGTTGTACCGGTCGGTGTCCCATTGTTGCCGGTACTGGTGGCGTCTTTAATATACGCCCCGCTGCCGCCCGTTTCGTCCATGTGCCAAATTCCCACCGTTCCGGTGTCTCCCTGAGCGGCGCCGAGAGAAAATTTTTCACTCCCCGCTCCCTCGGCCTTGACGATGGTTTCAGTACTTTCCGCGACGGGCAAGGGCGACATGGTAGCATAATAAGTGCGAAAGAAAGTTTGCCCGTAGGAGCCTCCGTACCATATTTTATAGCTGGAGCCGTCCTTAATAACAGTTGATCCGAATACATAAGAGCTGTCTCCTCTTGTCCCAGTAGCCGCCCGCGGGATTCGGCCGTCAGTGGAAGTAGTATCAGAATTACTTGGAGCAACATTGTTGTATTTGGTCCAAGTGAGACCGTCGGGAGAAGTGGCATAGTAGATAGCCGCGTTATCTCCCGTATACCACATCTTATAAGTTGATCCGTCTCTAATAACAGCAGGATGTTGAGTAGTCGAGGCATCTCCTTTGCCCGCTGTTCCTAAGGGGATTCGGCCGTCAGTGGAAGTAGTATCAGAATTACTTGGAGCAACATTGTTGTATTTGGTCCAAGTGAGGCCGTCGGGAGAGGTGGCGTAGTAAATGCGCCAATTCGTGCCATCGCTCCCCGTGTACCACATCTTATAGGTAGAGCCATCTTTAATAACGGTAGAAGAATAAGCAACTGTAGCGTCTCCCTTACCAGCTGTTCCTACCGGGATTCGGCCGTCAGTGGAAGTAGTATCAGAATTACTTGGAGCAACATTGTTGTATTTGGTCCAAGTGAGGCCGTCGGGAGAAGTGGCGTAGTAGATGCGATAGTTTGTGCCATCCGATCCCGTGTACCACATTTTATAAGTGGAGCCGTCCTTGATGACAGTAGGGTAATAAGCACCCGAAGCATCCCCTTTGCCCGCTGTTCCTACCGGAATACGGCCGTCAGTGGAAGTAGTGTCCGAATCATCCGGAATGGTATTGTTGTATTTGGTCCAAGTGAGACCATCGGGAGAAGTGGCGTAGTAGATGCGATAGTGAGAGTTGCTGACGCTTAATCCTGAGTACCACATTTTGTAAGTGGAGCCGTCCTTGATGACGGTTGGCTCATACGCGCCTAGTTCATCTCCCTTTGTAGCTGTCCCTACTGGAATCCGGCCGTCAGTGGAGGTGGTGTCTGAAGGACCGGGAATAACATTGTTTTTCTTCACCCAATTTTGGTTTACTCCGACGTTAGACACTCCCCAATCATAAACTCTCGTGTTGTCTTCGCTGCTGTCCATGCTGTCAATTTGGGTTTCCGTGCCAACACCAGAAGGCTTCCAGGCTTCCCATCCCGTGCCGTCGTCGGGCGTGTTGTCCGTGCCGGTGCGGGTCTGAAATTCAATGTTACCGACCTGGGCGTCGGCAAGAATCTCGTCGGCCGGAAGTACCCGGCTATACAATCGGACAGAGTCGATCACTCCATTTACATATTGGGTTCCGTTGCCATTCCCTATGCTAAAAGGTGACGTTTCATGCCCGGCCACAATGGTCATGGTGTTCGCTCCTACTGTCCTGCCATCAACGTACATGGTCGTGCCGCTTGCCGTTCCGCTTTGGAAGGTGACCGCGACGTGGTGCCAGTTGCCATCGTTTAAGTAAGTCCCGCTTCCTCTCCAGGTCGAAGTATTCCAGTCAAAAAATCCGAGTTCTCCGTCTTGGAGAAACATGGAATAATGATATTGCCTCGCCACTATGCTTCTATAGCTGGAACCGGGATTTGAAGTTTTTATCCAAGCTTCCAAAGTGCCTGAAGTAATATCCAGAGCGTCATTATCGGCTACAGTGACATCATCGTTGCTACCATCAAGCATCAGACCCCCAGGCCCCGAGCGCGGCCATTTGCCGTTGTTGGCCGTCCAACCGGAACCGGCCACCACATCCTGGCCGGAAGTATCAGAAAAACCAGTGAGAGCAGCGGTAAGACCATGGCCGGTCGCGTCCGCTGCGTTTGTGCCGGAAGTTTCGTTAAAATTCCACTGTCCCACCAGATTGGTTGAAGAATAAGGCGTCTCACCATCTCCTGTCCGTACACCGTTTTCCGTCCACTGTAGCGAATCAATAGAGCTTAGGTCAGCGCCGAGGTCTAGTACTGAGGAGTCATAGCGCCCATCCGGTTTTTTGAAATCGTAGGCTTTGGTGGGCGGAGTAAAGCCGCTCTTCCAACGGGCAATGCCTTTAGAGATACGCAGTTCGTCAATCCAACCGGCGTGATAGTAATTATCGACATCTGTGTAAATACGGCCGATAAATAGGCCTGAGCCAGCTGAATTATAGGTATATCCAGTAACGTCCTTACTCCCCACTGAAAGTCCGTTGAAATACATGGTTAGAGTGTTGCCGCTACGTGCCAAGGCAACGTGAGTCCAGGTCGTATTGGCCACCGTCGTGCTTGAGGTTATGTCTCCAGCCCACGCTCCACTGGCGTTGGATGCGAGAAGGATTTTGTTTGTCGTGCCGGATCCCGCAGCTCCCCAATATAAAGCCCAGCCGGTAACGCTGGGGGTTGAGGTAGCAGTAGATACGATACCGCCGTAATCAGCTTCGTCCCCGTTTCTCCTCACCCAAAAATCAATGGTAAAGTCGCTGGTGCCAAAATTCCAGTCGTTGTTGTTAGGAGCGGTAATAAAATCGCCGGTTCCGTCAAAATACGCGCTCGCTCCGCCGAACTCTGACTGCGCGGTATCGATTTGAGCACCGCCATAAACGGTGATATTTTTTCTTTGCGAAAGCGGTATCTCGGAGCCGGTGAAAGTAGTTGAGGCATCGGCACCGTCGGCGTGCAGTAGTAGTTTGGTGTATTGGTCGTTGCCGCCGCTCGGGTTATTGATGTCCACCTTGGGATCGGCCAGCGATTCTACCCGATTTAACGCGTTGCCGGCATCAAACTCGGCTTTGGAATCATGCACAATCGAGGGATCGATCTTAATGGGAAACTGCCTGTCGGGAGAAAGCAACCAGTTCAGATCAACTATTACCTTCATCGTGTAGGTCTGTTGCTCTTGATTTGTCGTTTCTTCTGCTTTGGCAGTGTTTATGTCAAATGGAAAATGGAAAATGGAAAATGGAAAATTAGATTCAGAATTACTGGACTCTGATTTATTTTCAATTCTCAATTCTCCATTCTCCATTGTATCTCGAGCTACCGCTCGAGATAGTGTATCATTCCGTTTACCTGCTTCAATAGTTTCTCTATCTTCTGACGAACTTCTATATAATCGTCTTTCCGTATTATTTTCTGAAGCAGACAAATCCTTACTATCGCTATTATCTCGTAGAGTGATCCTCTGGCTATCAGAAGGAATTGTTTGTGGTCTTTTTTGGTACGTCTCCCCTGCCCCTCCGCTATATTCAGTGTTACCGAGATAGCCGCCCGGCGCAGCTGTGATGTTATTCCATAAAGCTCTTCTTTGGGAAACTGCCTTGTCAGCACATAAACTTGATTGGTTAGTTGTTCCGATTCTTGATACATCGGCAATTTTTCGAAATTTTGCATCGTTGGATAGTGAATTGATAAATTGATTATCAAGCACACCGATTTTTTTCTCTGTCAAGCTCCCATCCATATTATTTTCCATTTTCCATTTTCCATTTTCCATTCCTATTTTATTATCGTCGTTCGCGCTATCGCTTTGTTTGTCAGGTGCTATCTCCAGCCTCACCGCGTTTGTCCTCACCCCTTTCCCATCCACCGCGTAAAGCGGCGCGAAATGAAACAGATATTTTCCTTTCTCGTCGGTGAAATAGGTGATGCCGTGCGGTTTGCCATTGGTGGTCCCGATCGCGTGGCGCATCGCCACCCCCGGATCAAGCTTAAGCGAGAAAGTGAAGGTATTCTTGGGCAAACTGCACGCATTTTTATTGTCATCCCCCGGCTTGCTTTGCCCGTCCGTAGCCGCAGGCGAAGGAGGGACTGTGTTGTCATCCCCGGGCTTGGTTGTGCTGTCATCCCCAGGCTTGGTTGTGCTGTCATCCCCAGGCTTGGTTGTGCTGTCATTCCCGGGCTTGGTTATATTGTCATCCTCCGGCTTGGTTATATTGTCATCCTCCGGCTTGACCGGAGGATCCAGATAAATTTTGTCATTAGAGCTTGAGGCTTCATTGGGATTTGGTATTGGACTTCCCGCCTGCGCCGAGGCTTCGGCGGGCAGGTGGGATTTGGACATTTCTTCCACCTTCTTTTCCACGCATTCCCTCGAGAACCCCTCGTTATTCTTAATCACGATTTCTTCCTTTAGTCCCTTCTCTTCCATTATCCGATAATCCGCGTCAATACCGGGTATAACGTCTGGGTTTTTGACAATATCCTTCTTGGAATTTTTGTCCTCCGGGTTTTCTATCTGGGTAATTTGGGTCGTGGCCCGGACCTGTTGCTCTTGAGTAAGCTGATCGAGGATTTGTTGTTTCAGCTGATCCCGATATTTCCCGATGTTATCAAGTTTAATTCCGCTACTGTCCTCTTCTTGACCAGGAGCCCCCACCTTTTCACTTATCATCTGGTCCAGCTGGTCGTTTAACACTTTATAAACCTGCTCCTCCGCTTGAAGCTCGGCTTGGGCTTCAAGAACGGATTGGTCAGTAGTACTAGAAGTGTTGTTGCTGTTTGTCATCCCGCCTAGCCTGCCGGCAGGCAGGGAAGACTCCGAGTCCGCTGCGGCGGACGAGGAGGCTGTCAGGGATCCAGAAAGAGTTTCTTGGTTTTCCAACCAACCTTTCCCCTGTGTTGGTTCAAGGTTGAACCTTGAACCTTTTGTTTCTACTTGTGTTGTTTCAGGTCCTTGGGTTTGTGTTGGTTCAAGGTTGAACCTTGAACCTTTTGTTTCTATGATTTGAGAATTCCCCTGTGTTGATTTGGGGTTGGACCCCTGTGTTGGTTCAAGGTTGAACCTTGAACCTTTTGTTTCTTGGGTTGGTTTAGAGTTGCCTGCCCGTCCGTTAGGCGGGGACCCTGAACCATTATTTTCTAGTTTCGACACTCCCGCTTCTTTAAGCGAAAACTCGATCCCGTGCTGTTTTTCTCCAAAAACGGCCGATTCCAGTCTCTCGATCATCGTTTCTTTTATTTGCTGGTTTTTCTCTTTGTCGAAAGGATTTTCTCCGGAAGCGAGGGCTTCGAACCTCACGAATGGCACATCGGCTTGTTCCTTATTCCCGAATTCCACCTTAAATTCCGGGTTGGTGTTCACGAACATCACCTTTTCCTTTTCGTTAGTGGATAAAATATCGTCATTAGCACTCACGATTTTTTTCTTCCCGAAACTCGGAAATAGCGGTATTATAGGATATATCGCCTGGACTATAATAGCCAAAATCGAGATAGCTGCTATTAATTTATATTTTTTTGATTTTCTCTTTTTGTACATTTATTAAGCACTAAATTGAAAATTCTAAGCTCCAATAAATTCTAAACGCTAGGTACTAAAAATACCTTATTCCTTTATTTACTATTTCTTATAATAGCAGCGAAAATCTTCATAAGCTCTATTGATTCATCTAAAAGCGGGGCGATCCTCTCCTTAAAAATAGGATTTTCTTCGACAATCAAATCTAGCCAATAAGTAGTTTCTTTAGCTTCTTTCTTGCATATTCTTGACCTGAATTTAAAATCTCTTTTAGTTTCAGTCTCGTTAGCTTCTCGATAATTTGCTCCTACAGAAGTACCAGATCGTACAACCTGATCGGCTAATCTGAAGTTCACACGATTTTTTGGCAAAGCCCTTACCATTCTCAAAATTCTCTTGCTAAATTCAGAGGTTCGTTTCTCTAAATCGTATATTCTTTTACCCTTATCGTTCTGCATTAGATTGGTTTTATTTGAATAAATTCCAAACGCAACATACTTCGGATTTATAATTTCGGATTTATTGGAACTTAGTATTTAAAGTTTAGAGTTTAAATAAATTATCAATATCTATACCCAATATATTTTCCACGCAAATCTACCATTTGCTCAAATAATTCAACTTAACATCCCCTATTCTCGCGAAGTTGCTATCTTTGGCTCCCAAGCGCAAGTAGATCACCGCCGTCTCTCCCGCCGCGTCCCAATCGGGCGCCACCGCGTCGTCGATTGCCGAATCATCAATCGTCGCGGTAGTCCAGGTGTCGGCCGTCCCCGACTTGTTGCCGGTAGAGCTCGCCACGGCGGAAGCCGGTGTGTCGTCTCCGTTGTAAATATAGATATCAAGCGCGTTATCGGCGGCGTTAATCGTGTTGGTATCAAGATCCACTTGCACCGCGTTGCTGGTGGCCCAGCTGTCAAAATCCTGCGGCAGAGTCACCCGCACCGCCACGGTGTAATAATTCAGGCTGGCCTCGCTGGAGGTCCAGTTGTAGTAGGTGCGTAGAAGATCAGCCGAGGGTTCCGCGTCCGAGGTCATCGTTCCCGTGGTAGACGCGTCGGTTCCTCCACCATAAAACTTGGTCAAGGCTGATCCGGCGTATTCGGCGTTAAGTTGAATTTTTCTCGAGTGTCTTGCACTGCCGGTGAACACCGCTTCAGTGGTGGTCGTCACAATATTGCCGCTCGGACCGGCCAGGGTATAAGTGGAATCAGCCGCCAAATCGCCCACGTCAATGATGCCGTAGAAAGTGTCGCCCACCGATTCCATGATTTTCAGCTCGGCGCCGGAATTAGCCAGCAGCACGTCGTTTACCGTGGTTATGGTGTTGCCGAAATAGGCCGTTCCGGCTACGTTAAGTTTGTAGCCGCTCATGGAATTGGTACCGATCCCCACCGCGTTGGCCGAAGCGTCAACGTAGAAAAGATTGGCGTCGGTCTGGCCTTCCATGCGGGAATCGAGGTCGGCGGCCTGCTCATTGACTATCAAGCCGCCATTAACGGTTACTTGCGGCGTGCCGAAGTCGCCGAAGATAAGCGGGGTGGCCGTGTTACTATTGCTTATGTACAATTTGTTAGATCCTGTTTCACTGTAACCCGCTTGATAACCTAGGAAGACATTCCCCGCCCCAGTGGCGTTGGTGTATCCCGCTTGATATCCCAGCACCACATTATTGCTACCAGTAGTAGTGGATAAGCCGGACTGCCAACCAATCATGGTGTTATTAGAGTAGGAGTTGGTGGCAACCCCTATCCCCGCGTCACTTCCCACAAGAACATTTCTCTGTCCTGTTTGGTTATACTTTCCCGCCTCATACCCAACCAAAGTATTTTCCGCGCCGGTTGTATTACTTACTCCCGCGGAATAACCTACATAAGTGCCATAACTTGCCGTAGCAGCACCTCCTGCCGCACTTCCTAAATAAGTATTATACAATCCTGTTTGATTGGAAAACCCCGCCTGGTTCCCGCCAAAAAAGTTGTTCCCGCCGGTGGTGGTGGAGTAGCCAGTTTGATAGCCGATGAAGGTGTTGTTGGAAAACGAATTGGCGGCGACGCCCGTGCCTGCGCCTTGCCCAATTATTGTGTTGTTA
>Ga0172371_10001740_pt1 | contig 34676 bp, 49 predicted proteins | sample Lak12m_FD_114543 | JGI IMG/M metagenome (GOLD analysis project Ga0172371, IMG submission 114543) | Freshwater microbial communities from Kabuno Bay, South-Kivu, Congo - kab_022012_12m | ecosystem: Environmental > Aquatic > Freshwater > Lake | place: Democratic Republic of the Congo: South-Kivu...
AATCGAGAACCTCCTGAGCTTCCGCCGAACGCTTCGCCCACCATCGCAGCGTGGCGAGCGGCGCGGCGGCGTTCACGCTGACGCGCGTCGTGACCGTGTGGCCGTAGTCGCGCTCAATCGTTCCGCCCTCAAGTTCGACGTTTTGAATCAGCACGCGCAGGCCGGTTTCCGGGTCGCTGTTGCTGTCGGCTCCGTTCGGACCATATTTTTGTCGCGTGAGCTTCACGTAAGGAACGCCGCTGTCTTCGTTGGTCTGCCGGAACAGGATGAGGACCGAACGCGGGACCAGATCGTCGCGTGAAATCAGCGAGACACTTTTCAAATTGCCATCCGACATGGACAGGCTGGCGGCGGTCAGTTCGCTGCGGTACTTCACGTAGAACGTCGGCGGCGTTGTGCTGTGGTCAAACCACGCTACCGCATCGGGCGCGCCGCGCAGGCAGATGATGATCGCCTCAGCGCAGGTGATTTCCTTCACCTGATAAACCGGCGCGGCAAATGTCGGGCTGATGGTCCCGATTGCGAACGGCGCGCTCATGCTCTGCGCCGAGTACTGATCAAGTAGGAATTGCAGGATGTTGGTAATCTGCCCTCCGGCGGTGATTTTCTCCCACTTGTTGACCTTGCTCGCGTTGTATTGCGTGAACAAAAACCCTTCGCTAGCGTACTGCGTTTCCATCGCCGGCGGTGATGAACTGTGCCGCCACGGCTGGAGATAGGCCGTGTTCTGCAAGTCCCACCACGGATCGCTGAAGGTGTAAACCAGACCCTCGCCAGACCCGTCGCCGGAATGTTGCAACCAGGTCCGCTTGCCTTGAAATTCAATCGTCCCGCCGGAAAATGAATCGTCGTTGCCGGTGGAACTTTCGCGGTCGCGTCGGATGATGACCGACCCGGCGAACGGAATCGCTGGATCATCTTCAACGTCCGCCGTGGCGCAGCGCAACATGAACGTGCTCGGGGCGAGCGTTTGAAAATCGCACCGCGCCGTGCTCAGATCAAACCCCCAGTTTGCGAGGGTTTTCTCCGTGCCGCCGTATTCGAGAGTAATGAAGGTAGCCACTTAATTGTGCTTCGTTGTTTCAACGGCCTTGACGCGCATAGTTAGTCTATCTAAAGCAACCTTGTTATTTTCCAGCGCTTTTAATAGCCGGTCCATGAAGTCCATTTTGACCATTTGATTGTTGCGCACAACTTCAAACATCCTGTCCGCGGTCGCTTGATCTACAGGCTCCCCGGTGATGAGTCCGGCAACCTGCGCGTCCAGCCTTTCGCCAGAAAGTGCTTGATGCGCAATCCGCCTTGCTTTCCTATCCCTGATTCTTTGCAGTTCAACCGATTGTCGCTTCGCAGATTGACCAAACTCGCCCGCACGCGCAAAAGCCGCCTGTGCGCCCAAAAACTGTTCCTGATCCAAAAGAGAACGCGCGCGAACATCTTTCAACCGATCTATTGTCTTTTGAGCGGAAGCAATGGCCGCTTCTTTTTCCGCGGTGGTCGGTTCAAAGTATCGCAACCATGGAGCCAGCCAGTTCGCCCATTTCCTGAACTCTCCCGGTTGGTTTTCCGCAATCTTCGCTTTCTGCTCGGCGATCTGTCTTTCAGAGTCACTAATAACAGTTCGGGTGTCGGCCAGTTTCGCTTTGATGTCCGCTTCGGTTCGCCCACCGCCGAGTATTTTCGCCTCCTCCTCGGCTCTGGTCTTTTCATCCATCAGTCGCTGAAATTCTTCTTCGCGCGCACTGGTTTCCTTCTTCTCGATGAATTCCACCCTTTTTTCTTCATCAATGCCCAACCGCTCCAGCGCCGCAGCCAGGTTATTGATCAATTCAATCCGGCGTTCCATCGCCTCTTCGGCCTCGCTAATTGCTTCCTTGTTCGGTTTGTCTTCAAGGATGCTCTCCAGCATCACCTTGCGCTTTTCCTCCGCGATGTTCCCGATTTTTCCAGCGAAGGATTTCGCCCATTCATCCAGCCGCGCCGACTCTTCGCGGACTTTTTTCGTGAGCAAGATGATCCCGGCCAGCGCCGCAGTCCACGGGTTGAAGATGAGGCGCGTGAATTTACCGAGCACCGGGAATTCAAATGACAACGCTCGCATCGCCTGTCGAAGTTGCATCTTCTGACCCGACAGCCAGCCGACTTGTTTCCCAGCGTCCGCAACCGTGGTGTTGAGTTTCGTCAACTCGCTCTGGATTTTCTCAACGCCATGCGTGTCAGCCAGCGTGCGTATGACTATCTCAAGGTCTTGGTCTGCCATTAGGTCAATCCTTTCCCGTCGCTCCACCACATCACCAGCTTTGGACTGCAAAGGAACAGCGAAGGTGACACGCGGTCGGCATCCCAGTGCGGAGCGAACACCGGATAATTCGCGGACCGATAGAACCGCGTGGTGAACTCGGAGCAGAACATTCGGTCCCGCGCGCCCTTCTTCACCGCGTGCGTGAAGACCAGCAGTCCGAGGTAATCGTACTTCTGGCCCAGCGCCTCGCTGTAAAACCAGCGCAGCCCGGCTTCAAGGTCAACCGGCTGCAAGCTGGGTCGCAAAACAAAACCGAGTTGCCCGGTTCGCAACGGATATTTTCTCACGCCCAGCCGTTCACGGCTGCCCACGGATTCACCGCCGCCGATGTAAACTTCCACGTGCGAAATATCAGTCCACGTTTTCACCGCGATGACATGACCGAACAGACTGTTGGGCCGATACAGCAGACAGTCACCGGGTAGAAGTTCTGGAATCGTCGTCACGGTCATTTTAGCTGGTAAGGTCGCCAGGCCCAGAGCGGGCAGGCAAAGGCCGTGCACCTTCGGATTTCATCCCGCTCGAACCCGACGCACTCCGCGCAGAAAATCTTAATAGCTGCGCGAGGCGAGCATTTTTTAGCCCATGCGCGCGTCAGAAGCGCCCGGAATGAGTCGGGACACGTCCTGAGTCTGTCGGCCCGTGTTTTCTCGATTTTTTCACCGACCGGAGCGTTTTTTGGGTTTCCGTTCATTTGGGTGCTGTTACCAGCCCGCGCGCAACACCTTCAGCAACCGCCGCAATCGCTTCGCTCTGCGCGCTAGATTGTTGAAGCTTAACGGTTAAGCTCAGGTTGCTCGATACGACCGAACCTTCAACCCCGGCGGATGACCAGAGCCAGCGCGTGTTGTGAACTCTGAGGTTCCCGTATTGGACTGTCGAGGTTGAACACCCTGCCAGCGCCAGCAGCGCGGCGGCCAGTGCGATTTTCGTTTTCATGGTTTGTTGATGATCTCTGTGTGTCCGTTCTGTTTTTGCTTCTGTTCCGATTCGATCCGGCTCAGCGTGCGATCGAAGAATCCGATCAAGTAGGTCGCCATCGCTCCACTGATGCAGAGCAGCGTGTTGATTCGCTCATCCCACGTCATCTCGCTCCAAGTATAGCTGCCCGCGCTCCATACGGCAAGCCCGGCCAGGTAGGTGCCGAGGCAAACCTTCAGCAGCGCGACCTTGTAGACGCTGAATCCCTCGGCGGTTTTGCGGCGTTGTTCAGGAGTGAAAATCATTGATGATGGTTTTGAATTAGAATCATGGCGACCGCAACCAACAACTGAAGCAGGCCGAGCACAATCCCTAGCCCCCACATGCCGGTTGCGAGTTGTGTCCGCAGCCCCTCGATCTGCGCGGGAAGGCTGGGCCTTCCGTTGCCGTGAACCGTATGTTCTAGCGCGTCCATTCGCCGCTCCAAGTCGCCGTGTCTTTGATCGCAGACGGCTTTGCTGTAGTGATCTTCAGCCATGTTTTTTCTCCGTTGTTCATTGCAAGTAAATCATCCCGACCGAGAGCGTGAAACCCACCGTGAGGAGGAGCAACGAAAAAGCGGATAAAAAGAAGAATCTCGCCACTTTGTAAACTTCCACCAGGTAATCAGTGCGGTTGTCCAGTTCCGTTTGGCACTGAAGATGGGAGTTAATGAGCTTCTTCTTCAGGTCCTTTTCTGGGAGGGTCGCCTCTTTTTGGTCGATATGGACCGTCATGATGACCCTCACGCCAAAAAACACGACCAGAAGCATTATTACGTTCAGGAAGGCCAATGCAGACAGGAAAAAAGGAAGCGCTACCCATGTCGAATTAGACAGGGATTTTGGGAGCAAAAACCCGGTTAGGGCCAGGAACACAGAGCTTAGCGTAAGGAGCGTTTTGCATTTGTCGGTTATGCCGCTCCGACGAGTTTCCGCGGCCGCGAGGCCGGCCCTTGCTTCGTATAGAAGGATATCGAGGTTTTCCTCCGTCGACAGGGTAAGCTCCTTGTATTCGCGGGCATCCTTGAACGTCTCGTTAAACACCTCATCCCAAGTGACCTCGGTTGCATAGAACCGAAACGACAAATAGGTGATCGTAGTAACAATCTTTTTGCGTAGGCCGTGAAACCCGTCGAGGCCTTTTTGCGCGTACTCCTTCGCGAGGTCTTTGACGGACTTTTTCATGGAAGGAAGCAAAAGCAGCGCGGCGATTTTCATTTGAACGACAGGATGCCAATGCCCCACGGCCCGGAGTAATCGTTGGTTGAATAAGCGGTCTGCGTGCCTGCGCTCGTTGCGAGCCGGTCGCCCACGTCGAAAAACGCATCCCCAGCGCGATTCGTATAAAGATCGCTTAGCACGTTGGCCCCGCGCCCATCAGGACACAGCCAGCACAGCAACGCCAGCGCGATGACGAGCCACACGGCAAAAAAGAGTTTCGTGTTGCGGGTCATAGATCAGGTGTGATGGCCGAGGCTTTGAACGCGCCCCCGCGAATGGACAGGAGCCAGTAATAGCCGTTCGTCAAATAGTAGTTCTTCGCCTTCCAGCCTGTTGCGTTCAAAGCCAGAATCTTCGTGTCGGTCGAGCTGTTCGTCACCGCAATGGTAGTCGAGCCAACCAGCCCCGTCACGTCCCCGGTCACTGCCGTAATCGTCGAGTGGTCGCTCAGCGTCAGCGTGTAGTTCGTTTGCAACCCCACGCTCAGGTTGGTTGCGTAGGTGAGCGTTTGCTCGCCTTCATAGACGCCATTCGTCACGGTGATGGAGCCGCTCCACGTTGAATTTGACCCGCGCAACGACGCGAGCACCGAGATGTTTGTGCCAACCTGAATTTGAAGCGTCGGGTTGTTCGTCTCACCATTGAAATAGATTGCCGGGTTGTTGGACTGCGCCGTAGCCTGACCACCGTTCGCGCCGCTGTTGCGACCAAAGATGATGCCGCCGCGCTGGTCGCTCCAAGAGTTCCCACCCCACTGCAAATATCCGTCGTGTAAAGCGTGGAGGTTGCCAAAACTTGAGAGGAAGTATCCCGAACCAGCACTCCCGGAAGCCCCAACTGCGTTGCAGGAAATGTATGAAGTTACCCTTGCCGCGCCTTCCACATTCAGCTTGTACGTGCTGTACGGCATCCCACCGATGCCAACTAGCTTGTTAGAGACAACTAGGATCGGCGTGGCCGTGGCGTCGGAAATGAGCAAGACACTATTGCTCCCAGCGCCTGCGACATTGGTGATGACCAGTGAGCCGATGCCGATGACTGTGTTGCTTACGCCGGTTTCAGCGGCGTTGGTTACGGTGATGGTCTTGTTCGCGTTCAGGAGGACAACATTCGTGCTCAACCTCGCATCCGGCACCGTGCCGCTGGTGATGTCACTGCCGGCGTGGACGTGATTGGTGCGCGCGGCCGAAATCCAGAGGGCATTCGACCAGGCGAGGTAAATCAGGTTCGATGTGTAAAAATAGTTGGTCGTGGCCTGCCAGAGCGTGTTGGTCGCGTTGATGGGGTCCACCGATTTGGCGAAGGTGCTGGCGTTCGAGTAAATGGCGGAGCCGGCGTTGGTGATGGCGCTGCCCTTGATGGAGGTCAGGAAATGGCCGTTCCCCTTGAACTCGGTGGCAGCCACCTGGCCCGTGACCATGAGGTCGTATCCATCGAGGGTGGCAATGAAATCCTCGCCAGAGTAAAATCTGAGTCCGGCCCCGACATTGGTAATCGTCCAGGCCGCGATCCCGACGGAGCCGAGGTTGCTCAAATTATACCCATCGGCGTTCACGTCCTCCGTGAAACTGTCCGCCTTCATCAGGCCGTTGGTCGTGTGCCACAGCGCCGAATTGTTTGTCGCGCCTTGAACTTGCGCCGCTACGTAAGCCCAAACAGATGCGGCCAGCGTGTTGCTCTGGATGATGGCCGACCGCGTGTCATTCGTTCTAACGAACGGATACGCAACGAGCGCGTCCACCTGCGCCCGCGTGTAGAATCCGGTGACGGGGCTGGGCTGGTTCGTTGTTCCGAGCAGATACGCCGCCGACGTGACACCGCTGACGTTCGTATCCACCGTGAGCCTGAATGAAGTTGAAGGTGTGCCGGCGATGTCGCAACGGTAAATTCCCCAGATGACATTCGAGAAAATCGTGATGCCGTTTGTGCCCGTCACCTGCGTCTTCGGCTCCTGCGAAATCAGCGCCGTGCCGCTCGCGCGCGGCAGCGGACTGGTCAGCGTCAACGTCACGCGGCGGTTGGTTATGTTGCCGCTCATAAAATCCTGCGCGTTGACTTCGACGTGCGCCGCGCCGAAAGCGGGCAGCGTCAACACCAGCAGGAACAAGGTTGCAATAAATATTTTCATTTTAACACCCAGGCACTATTAGACCGAACGTAAAACGCGCCGTTCGTTCCGGTCAGGATTGAACCATCGGGCGCGGTCGCGTTCGGGGTGACACCGCTCGCCAGATTCGTGACGATCCACAGCAGCCCGTAATTCGTCGCGTAGCCGGTCGTGTTATGACTGAGCGGAGTATAACCGAGCGCGCTTGTGATTCCCGCCGCGCTGTTCGTTGCGGGCACGTAGCCAATCGCATTCGTCACGGCCAGAGCGGTGTTGGTTAGCGGAGTATAACCGAGCGCCGCAACGATGCCAGCGGTTGAATTTGTCGCGGGCACGTACCCGATCGCGTTCGTTACAGCGAGCGCAGTGTTCGTCAGCGGAGTGTAACCGAGCGCAGTTGTAATCCCGGCAGTGCTGTTTGTCGCCGGGACATAACCGATTGCGTTTGTAACCGCCAGAGCCGTGTTGGTCAGCGGCGTATAAAGCAGCGCGCCGACGATGCCCGCGTTGCTGTTCGTTGCGGGTGTGTACTGCAGCGCAGCCTTGATCCCCGTCGGTGAGTTGCTGGCGAACACGCTGTGGTTCGAGTAGGCCGCGCTGCCCGCGTCTGTGAACTGCGCAATCGTGAAGTTCATGAACGTGACGACGGGCACACCCGACACCTGCGCGAGGTTTTGCGTTGTGTTTGTGTCCACAATTCCAAACGTCATTCCGTAGCTCAGCCCCGCCGCCGTCAGCTTGTAGTTGCCAGCCATCAAGCTGCCGCTCACGTAGCCATTGGTGTCAGGGGTGAAGTTTTGTGATTGATAGAGCACCATGTTGGTGCCGACGGCGATGATGTAATTCGTCGCAGGCCAGGGCGCAATGGTGATGGTGTTCGTAACCGGCGTTCCATCTTGATACACGCCGCGAAATTCAAATGGTGTTGCCGCGCCCGCCAGCCACGGCACAATCGCCAGCGCAATTGACAGTAATTTTTTCATACGTATTCAGTAGCCTTCCCGCCCGTGATGGTCACACGCGAGATCGTCGTCACTCCTATCGGTTCATCGGTTTCAATTTGCACCAGCGCGCCCGCAACTTTGTAGGTCGTCTCTACGCCGGAATAATCCTTGTGCGTCAGGAGCACGTCGTAAATTCCTGCGTAGGTTTCGACGCAGGTTTCGTAGAAATCCACGGCGGCCTTGTTCGTCGAATGTTCCTTGACGATGGTAAGCTGACGCACGGTTTCCCAGTTGCCGCGCGTGGTTCGGAATCGCGCGTCGCTGCCAAGCAGGGTTTCATTTTGAAACACCGGGCCGCCGGTCACGGGCGCGCGTTGAACCGAGTCCGAGTAGTTCGCAAGCTCGTTCGGTCCGACTTGAATTTTCCATGTGCCGAAGAAAGCCATGGGATTATGTTAACGTGTAGGCAATTTGAGCCGCCTCGGCACTATCAGCAAAGGTGCGGTGCGAGGTAATGTTCACCGCCCGCAACCGGTGTTCCCCGGCGCGATAGACCCGGCTGTCGCCGGAGAATCCAGCGCGGTACAGTGTGAACGTGAACGCAGGGTTGCGCTGCGTTGTGCTGATGACTAAGTTTTCCGGCGTGCCGCCTGTGCCGCGACTCAACAACTGGCCGGGGAGAATCGCCGTTGAATCTTGAACGGCAATCAGCGTGTCCGCCTGATCCTCGGTCAGGTTGGATGGAATGAACGACCCGGCGACGTTTAACCCGGTCAGGATGGTATCCACAACCCCGATGTCGCCGGCGACAATTTGCTGTGTCTGGAACGGGAACGAAAATTCAAATCCATCAATCGCGCCGATGGCGTCGTAAGGCGAACCCCTCGACCCAATCGTCGCCTTGTAGTTGTCAATGATGATTTCAGTTTCCTCGAATGATGTGTCAATGCTGGACAACGTGCCCGCGTTGGTTTTGTAAGCCGCCGCAGCCGTCGGTTGTGTTGCGGCGTCAATCATCGCCGTCCATTCCATCGTTCCGAACGCGGTCCCGCTCGGTTTCAACATGAGCGGCGGCGGCTGGCTCATGCCAGCGCGGTGGAACGTGTACGTCTTCATGTTGGCGATATCGTTCACCAACAGATCGTCATTCGCCCCCGGCACAATGCTTTTTCCAACATAAGAACCCGGGGCGAGAAACGCCGCGTAAAAGTAGTTCATCAGCGTTGAATTGATCTGCCCGACGGGCACACACGAAATCCGGTAGTGTCGTGACCGGAAGCGCGGACCGAGCGGGCCAAGCGCGCTGTCAGGTGAAAACGTTTCAACGTTGTGTTCAACGGTCACGTCGCCCTGTGTCCACACAGCAACGCCGCCGTGCGTAATGTAAGCCGGACCTTGAATGATGGTTGGGAGAACTACGTTTGCCATAACTTTTTCAGATGGTTAGTTGGTTAATGGATGAAATGCTCAAATCGGTTTTGACCGCTGCGGCTCGCGCGGTCTCGCCGCTGTTCGGTGTGAACGCGCCGCTGTAAATGATCGCCTTGGGGTTGGACGGAGCCGGGAACGTCCCGTCGGTCGTGTAATAAATGTCCGCGCCGCTGGTGGACGTGGCCAGCGTGATGGTGCCCTCGGTATTCGTGATGCTCGGCGTTGCGCAACGCGAGGTCTGCCCACGGTTGCATGTCATGCGAAGCCGGACGCGGTAGGCCGTCAGCGGCTCGAATCGCGGGTCGGAAACAATCGCCGTCCTGTCACCGCGAAAAATTCCCTGTCCTTGAATGCTCCACAGGTGCAGCACGTCCAGAATTTTCTGCGCAACCTGATCCGCGGCTCTGAGCGTTCCGAACTGCGCGTCCTCGTTTTGCAGCCGGTCTTCAATCACCGTGCAGGTGAGGATTAAATCAGCCTGCGGTCCCGGAACGTTTTCGTGTAGAAGTGAAAATTCGGGTTTCTCGACAATGACACCGCAACCGCTGCGACCGTTGCGGGACGTGGTGTAAACGAGCGTCTCAGCCGCGTACGTCTGATCAGCCATGCGCGTCTGTTCGAGCAGCAGCGTGTCGCGCGTGACGACGTTGACCGACTCAAACCAGTTGTCACACAGCAGCGCGTGCGCAACATCGTTCTGCAACTGGATGAAGTTGGTAAAGCTCATCTGGGTTCCAACGTCCTGTGAATCGCGGATTCAATTCGCCTGGTGTATTTCGGAAGGCACGCCGCAATGCCGCGTCGAACGGGCGCGCGTTCGGGAATGATTGCACCCGGATGTTTCACCTTTTTTGCAAAAACCGTCCGGCCTCCGACCATGAATTTCAAAACTTTTTTTTCTCTTGGCCGAATTTCTCGCGGCGGTGTCATTCCTCCAAACTCATGGACCAGCGCGTAGTTCACCCCGCCCTTGGCCCGCACGTTGTTCCCGATGACGGAAGAAACTTCCTCGTTGTTTACAACAGCCGGTGTTGCGAACAGAGCGCGCCGCAAGCTATTGCTGATGACGCGCAATCCTTCCGTCGTAGTGGGCCGGTCTTTCGGGAACGACAGGAACTCGCGCTGGATGAAGCTGATCGTGTCCGCGTTTTGCAAATCCATCTCTTCAGCGATTGCGTTCAGACAACGCGCGCGCGCCTGACCGTCCCAGACGCTTTCCATAAGCTTCCGGCTTTTGTCGCTCAACGAAATGGAGATGTCGGGTATCACGAGATTTGAAAGCGCACGTAAGGTGCGAGCAGACGTTTCACCGTCGGAGCAAGATCAAGCTTCGCGATGCTGATCTTGGTTTGTTCCTGCGAGACGATGCCCACTCCCAGCCGGTCCTTCTGGTTCCACGTTTCTGCGCACTGCAACAGCCACGCGAGTTTTATGCCACCTGGCAATTCGGTCGCGCTATCCGTGTTTGAACCGCTGTCGTCTTCGCTGGTGTCGAACCAGTAACCGCCCGTATAAGTGACGCGAACCAAGGTTGAGCGCGTGCCATAGACTCCGCCGAACCAGATGCGCCCGCTGCTTTCCTCGATTTGAATCGGCTGGCCGCTATCCGTCACCCAGCCGGTCGTCTCGTCATCCTTGGTTTCAACGGATGAAACCGAAGCCACGGGCGCGCGTGGCAGATAAAAATGATCGCGCGCCGCGTCGAAAGTTATCGTGTCATCCGCGGTGTATTGCAGCTTGCGATTGCAGTAGCCCTCGATCTGCCCGGCCACGCCCAGGCCGATCGCGGTCAACTGCGTGTCATAGCGCGTTTCGAGAACCAGCGCAGACGCCAGCACGTGACGCTTCAGCGTCGTAAGACTTCCAAGTCCGACGTTTGCCATAAGTCAAAATTGTAAAATGAAACGCCCAGCCTAATTTTCACCTGCTCAGCCGCGAGCATCCGGTTGCGCGGCGGCCAGATGATGGCCACGGGTTTTAGTTCCCTGAACCTGACCCCGCGCAGCTTTCGGTTTTTGTTGTTCATTTGTGACAGTGGGCGGGGCGAGACACACCCAAAACTCACCCCGCCCGTTCAGCCTAACCGTTTCGTTTCGGTTTCGTCGCCACCTTGACCGTGATGTTCGTTATCGCTTCGCCGTCAACGTGCACGGCATTGATGCTGTGCAGCATGAAGTAACCCGCATTACCCACGGTCACGTTGGTTGTGCACTGAACGTAATCCGTGACCGTCGGCGATGAGACCGGGATGGTCATCGCGAACTGTTCCGTTGCCGCCATCGTCGTCGCGTTCGGTCCCCAGGCGAAGTTGAACGTGACGTTGCTCGCCGCCCCAGTCGTCACGTCATTGGCTCGGAACCGGACCGTAACAGCGAGGTCCTCGTATTTCGCGCAGTTGAACTTGAACTCACCCGCCGAGTAGTTGCTGACTCCACCCGCCGCAACCACGTTCGTAGCGTAACCGCCCATGATGGTCGTGACCGCGTACTGGTCCGCTGCACTTGCAGCCAGGGCCGTCAGCAGCGGAATGATGCAGAGAAGTTTTTTCATGGTTCACATCTCCTTCAGTTGCCGTACCGTTTCGGCTTCAGCGTGTAGCTGATGTTGTTCGTTGAGTACTGTCCCGCCTGTCCGTTCGCCACGCTGACCAGACGCAAATATCCGGCGGAAGACGCCGTGTAATTCGTGGTCAACTGGACGTAAGTCCCGGCCGTGCCGCCGGGGGCGAGCGTGAACACGAAGGAATTCACGGTGTCCCAGTTCGACCCGTCCGGTGACTTCTGCCAGGTGTAGGTCTGTGCTCCCGTGCCGGTGTTGTCCAGCGTCGTCCGAACCGTGATCGCCACATTTTCCCATTTGGTCAGGACGATCTTTGGAGCGGAGGTTGACATCGTAACGGTCGCAGACCCGGCCACCTTCAACCCGTTGGTCAGTGTCGTGGTTGCGTACTGCTGCGCTTGAGCCGCGAAGCCCAGGACCAGCGACGCAATGATTGCAAGAATCATTTTCATTCGTTTGCCTTTCAGTTTGGCCCGGAAGCGCGAAACTTCCGGGCCGTTCAATGTTTCGGTTTACGCAGCCGCCAGCGTGAGTTTCGCGAACCCGGTCGCCAGCTTGATGACGAAGCCACCGCGCACAATCACCCGGAACGCCGAACGATTGTAGTCGAATTGGAATTCGTCACTGCGGGCGAACTCGAAGTCCTTGCGCAACCCGACCGCGCCGGCCTGCGGATCGCCGAAGCAGGCAACCACATTGCCCGCGCTGTCGGTGCTGGGCATCGCCGCCGTCAGCACCACCGGATATCCCAGGATGGACCCAATCGCGCCCGGAGCCGGAGCTTCAAGCGCGTTCTGGAAGATGGGCCGCCCGTTGTCATCCCGCACAAGACAAATCTTGGCGAGAATCTGCGGATGAATCCACCACTTGGCCGGACGCTGCAACGTGCCAGCCGCGACCGTGGTCAGACAGCGAACGAAGTCCGCAAGCTCAAGAGCCGAGACGGTCGTGTTGCCATCCGCCGCCGTTGCCGCCGTGCCGCCAGAGGCAATGCCCGTAAATGCGCCGTCGGTCGTGTCATCAGTTCCATCCGCCGCGAAACACGCCCAGTCCATGCGATACGCAACCGACTGGCCGAGTTGTTCCATCACGAAGCCAGCCAGGTCCGCCTCGCTGTCCTCGATGTTCGCCCGCGCCACAGGAATCCAAGCCGCCGCTTCCTTGATGGTCAGCGTCACGCTAGTCCCAGTGAAAGCGCCTTCTGTGATTTGCGCGCCCTGCGCAACCCAGTACGCCGTGGGGCGAACCGAAATGAGCGGAACGATCTGCGTCCGGCTGCCAATCGGCATCACGCCGAGCGTGTTCCACTGACCATACTGAAGGAGCAGGTCGTAGATAGCCGCCGCCGTCTCTTGCGGAATGACCGCCCCACCGATACCGCTGTCCACGCCCGTCACCGCCGTCCTCTGTTGCAGGTACGCGTTGCGTGCGCACGTGGCGATGTAACCGGCATTGAGCGGGTCACTGGTGAATCGCTTGATCGGATCGCCAAAAGCCGCAATCGCCTCGCGCCGGACCATCCGCTCGACGGTCGCCAGTTTCGTGGCGAACGTGTTCGCATTGTCCTGCACCTTGCCGAGGTCGGCCAGGGCTTTCTTGGTGTCCGCATCAATGCGGGTTACGTCAGACAGAATCTTCTGCTGACCCGTCTTGAACTCGTCCTGCGACGCGGCAATCTTGCCCACGCTTTCCAGGACGGAATCCTCAAATTTCTTTTCGCTCATAAGTTCATTGCGATCAGTTTTATTTTCAACGCGAAATCGAGTTGCATCCGGCGACGGGCTTCTTCGTCAGCGCCGGAACTAACAGACGAAGAAGCGTGTTGTTCTCTCCCGGTCGAAAGTGTCTTGGAGCTTAACCGCTCCGAAATCAGTTGCAGGTCGGCGTCATCGAGCACGCCGCCCTTGTACGCGCGCGCGAAGCTGGCCAGCGCGTTCGGGTTCGCCCCGATGATGCACGCGGACAATTCAATCTGCTGTTGCCCGGTGTAAATGACTCGCGGTGGATTGTCCTTCAAGCCCAGCCGTTCAACTTCGCCAGCGTAGGCTTTGTCTTCAGGTTGCAATGTCTCCGTCGGGATGAAGCCCACAGAGACAGCCTTGAGATGTCCGCTCGTGGTCATCTTCCAGCCGAGTTGGGCGAGCCGGTTTTCCTTCACATCAATCGCCCATTGCACCGTTTCCATCAGCGCGCCCTCGCGCACTTCTGCGGCGCGAACCGAGCCGAGCAGATTTTCGATGCTGTCGTAGTTGTGCGAGTTGACGAAGGGAGCGTTCTTTTGGAATCGGTCAAACCGCCAGCCGGACGCGAGAACGACTTCGCGATAGCTGTCCAGCGTCTCATCGCTCGCGCGATACTCAACCAGCCCTTCCTTTTCACCGACGATTTTCACGGTGAACGGCATTTCTCTACGGATTACGTTCATGTTTCTTCCTCCGGTTCATCCACGACCGCCAGCTGGATGCACTGACAGTTGATGACGTTGCCCGCGCTCCCATTCGGATCGCCGGGATACATCAGTTCCTCGAAGTCACCTTCACTGTTCATCACAAGAAACGGTTCATTCACGTGGATCGGGTTTGACATCGTGTAGGTCAACTCGGCCTGCCGATGGCCGGGCCGGACGTTCGGTCCGTGCGACGACAGCCACGCTTTCCTCTGCACGCCCGCGTCTTTCATGGCCTGCTGCCGGGCGAAGCCGAACGCCGCGTTCGTTTCGGTCATCGCAATCCGCCGCGCCTCGTACTTCTGAAGGTCGTTGAACCTGGCCTTGAGATTTTCCGTGATTGCATCCACGTTCAAGCCTTCGCTCACGCCCGCGTCCAACACCGTGCGCAACTGGTCGTAAACCGTCTGACTCGAATTTCGCAACAGCGGATTCCGTTTTGCGATGAACTCGTTGACAGTCTTGGGCGTCATGCTCCAAGGATCAGTAAAGCCGATTTCCTGCATGAGCGCCGCGCCCGCGTTTTGCGTGACGGTCTTCGCGACCGGCTCCAAGGATGTCACCAGCTTCATCGCAAACTCGGAAGCATCGAAAATCAAATCCGTGATGCCCTTCGCGTGCGCGTATGGCCAGTGCGTCTGCAACGCTTGCAGCGCCTTGCCGCGAAATTCATTCAACACCTTGCTGACTTTTTTCTCGTAAAGCCGGACCGACTTTTGACGGTTGCGCACGTGTTGCTCCCAGAGTCGCTTGTTGACCATGGATTCAACCGCGCGCTTGACCATTCGATTGCCGTCGCCGTCACCGTTGCCGTTGTTGCCGTCGTCAGCTTCGTCATCATCCGGTTCTTCTGTGTCCTCCGGTCCTTCCGTGTCCTCAGGCTTCGCGACCGGGTTTGGTTCTTCGGCGTAATCATCCGCGGTGAACGCCGATGAATCCATGCCGACCTGTTCCGCCGGCGTGACGCTGAACGGAAGGAACCCGTCCTCCCAGCCCGGATACTCCGGCAGGTCAAGGCCGAGATAGTCGCTCACTTCACGCATCGGCATTCCCTTTGCCCAAAGCGCGTCCGCGCTGGTGAGCCGTTCGCGGCGGACCTCCTGCATCGTCGGATGGTCATCCCAGTCAAACGCAACTTCAACGCCGAACCCCAGCAGCTTGCCCAGCAGCAGCCCCAGACCGTCGGCGATCTTCTCGCTCGTCGGGATGCAGGTGTCTTGAATGAGTTGGTAGTAATCGCTGGCTGAACCGATGCTGTAACTCGCCTTCACGTCAAACATGCTGGGCGGCACTCCAAACGCGACGGCGATTTCGTGGCGGTTCTCCAACCGTGACGCGATGTAGTTCGCATCCGGCGCGCGCACCTTGGGGTCCTGGACTTCAATATCCGCCGGCAGGAACATCGGCCTGAAGATGCCGCGTTGTTGCATCTCGCGCTTCTGCCGCAACTGGTCAACGATCTGCTTTTGCTGCTCGTCGCTCAGCATGATGTCACCGCTGTAAGAAACGAACACTCCCTGATCACCGTTGTTCTGCATCAGGTTACGGTTGTAGGTTCCCGCAGCGTAATCAGCCTCGCTCGCAACGGTCGCCGCGTCATATTCGCTCAGCCCGCGATATTCACTGTACGGATTCCAGTAACGCAACTGAATGACCTGCTCTGGAATCAATCGCTCGATGCCGCCGTTCTGTTTCGTGAACTGCCAGCCCACCAGGCCATCGCGACCGACTACCTCGCGCATCCGGTCAGGACGGGCCACGACGATTGGTTTCAGTCCACCGCGCCGTTCCGGGAAGGGCATGATTGCATCGTCACCGAGGAGCCAGAAATTTTCCCCAGCGAGTTTCAACCAGCCAACACACGCTTCGATGAAGTCAGCCCAGGAAATTCCCACGGCGGGCGATGCAAGCCAGGTTGCCAGAGCTGGATTTTCAATTTCGGCCAGTTCTTCACCGGCCTGACGCATAACACGTCGCAGTGTGCTGGGTCTCCGGAGTTGACGTAACGCCGCCTGCCGTGAAAGTTTTTCCGCGCCGCGCCAGCCTTTGCGCAACAACGTTGCCCGCGTTTCAGCCAGTTGGTCTGCGCGATAAATTGAAACCGGAACTGCGGAGCAGGGTCCGGCGATCTTCTTGATTGCGCGCATCACCCAGACCGAATTGCGGTAGGGTTGCGTGAACGAAACGCCGGAATGAAAATCAATCGCCCGGTCAAACCACTGGGCGGGGATGCCGCCGACTCCCTTGAGGACAGCCCATGCCGATCCCGCCAGCGCGCGTCGCGCGAAACCGGGAAGAAAGTTTTTCAGCATAGTGTCTGAAAGTCCCAATAGCACAAAGCCGGAACTTGTCAAGACACTAGCAAAGAATGTTTAGCAGGTTTTGTCAGGCATCAGAGGGCATCAGAGCAACGCGCCATCCAGTTCGCGGGCGATTCGGTCGCAGGCGAGTTTGTAGTAGCGGGTATCAATTTCAATCCCGATAAAGTTGCGGCCCGTTCGCAGGCAGGCGATCCCGATCGTACCGCTGCCCATGTACGGGTCGAGCACGGTCGCGCCGATTGGCACTCTGCATTTTTCCATTGCCCACGCCATCAATACCACAGGCTTCTGCATCGGATGCACGCGCTGTTCATCGTATTCGGAGTCTTTTAGCATTCCAATCCATAGATGCCGCTTCAGACGGGCGGGCGAGCGCAGATTTGTCCACGCGAGTTCGCAGTCCGCTTGGTCGTTGCTGCATACGCCGTCGCGCTTGTCCCATACCAGCCACGCGGGAGAGTCAGGCAGGCGGCTCGCGTAGTGGTTCGCGCCCCACAGCACCACGACCGGATAGCCGAGCCACGGGCGCGGATCGAACGGTTTGTCATCGCCGATGATTGCCTCGCCGTCAGTGCCGAGTTTAACGCCGCCCTTGCGCGCTCCGTGGCAGTAGGAGATTCCATACGGCGGGTCAGCTATCACGGCGTCGGCTTCGATTCTATCCATCGTTTCAGAGTCGCCATTTATCAGGAGCGCCCATGAATTGCGCCCGGCGAATTTCTGTTGCTCGATTGGAGTGCTCATATCAGAACCGCGACGATGTTTGAACTGGCGAGCGAGTCCAGCGCAGCTGATACGCAGTCAACGCGGTCGTCATGTTTGCCGTCCGGGAACGCGCACAACTCATCCATGAACCCCGGCACATTCCAATTCCCTCGCACAACGGCCAGCTTGCCTTGCTCCGCTCGAGCGGCCAGCGGCAACGCGCGCGTGATCTTGTCCTTCGTGACGGTCTGGCCGTTCATCGCAATGTTGGACAGCATCGGTTCTCGCTGAAGTTGCTGAAGAAATCCGACCTGCGCGCCGACAACTTCAATTCGCTGTGAAACGCTTTGCCCGTCGGTTCGGGCGGTTGAAGACACGACGCGCACGGCTTCGGGCCACTCCCAGCGCCCGTGAACGATGTGCGAGACGACGATGGTTCCGTCTGACATCAAGCCAACCTTTGCGCCCGCGGTGAAGTCGCTGGTTGTCTTTTGTGTGAACGCGAGGTCCCAGCAGCGCACCCAGCGCGAGCACTGCGGTTCTCCATCCAGCACGCGCACCCATTCGCGGCGGAACATAGCCCCGGCGAGTTGCACAAACTCAGCGCCGATTTCCTGACGGCGGACCAGCGACGGCATGTCGGCGGCGATGGATTCAAGTTCAGTCGCTCTCAGGTGCGGGTTGTCTGATGACGCGAATTGAAACGTCGCCCACTCGTTGCTGTGCGAACCTTTCTGCCAGAGTTCGTTGAAGTAGTTGAACCCGCGAGGTGTCGAGATGAACCACGCGCTCCCGCGACGATCCAGCAGCGTCGGGCGCAGACACAGTTCCCAGATTTCTTGAAGCTTCGGAATGTGAGCGGCTTCGTCAACGACCGCGAAGTTAAGCGCCTCACCGCGCAGCGCGTCGGGTTCCTCAGCGGTCTTGAACTGCAACCAGCCGCCGGACGGGAACAGCAACGCGCGCCGTTGCAGGTTGACTGCAGCGTTCGGGAAGTGTGTCCGGTAAAATTCAACCATCCTCCACCCGGCCTGATAGGCGGCGGACGCAAACGATGGAGCGATCCACCAGCAGGCTTTGCCAGCGTCGGCGGCGAGTCGGATGCACTCACCGATGCCAAGCACGCCCTTGCCCCAGCGGCGACCTGCGGCGATGACCTTAAATCTTGCCGGACTGGTCTGGACTTTGCGCTGTGTCGGGTGCAGCGGCGGGAGAAGTATCAACGGTGATTGCTGGTTCATGTTTGTCTTCTAGTTCACCAACCTGATGCGGCCACATGATGCGATGGACAAGGCTGAAAGGTTCGCCGTCGGTCCCGGCGATATTGATGTTTCGCTTGTCGGCCCAGCGACCAGGAGCGCGGTTGTACAAAATGACCTGACACGCGACGACATTCCCATTTCGAGCAGCTTCGATCAAAGCTTCTTCCGCGTCTGATGTCATTATCACGTCTCGCTCAGTTTCAGCTTCGCGAAGTTTCATGTCGAATTCAGGATGCTCACGCGCATAAATGTAAACGGTCTGCCGACAGACTCCGATGAGTCCGCACGCGCTGGTAAGACTTTTCCCGGATGCAATTAGCGTCAACAATTCGGCCCGCTTTCGCCCGTTGAATTTCACACGTCTGCCGTCTACAACCTGACTGACGTCAAGTTTTTCAGTTGCATCAGGGTGTTCGATTACTATTCCCCAGTAGAGCATCTCATTTCTAAGATAATGAGAATGCCGAACAATCGTCCAGGGAATAACTTTCTTTTGCAAAAATGGCAGAACGAATCTGAGCCACCAGAAATTGTATTGCTCCCTCCAGCCATCTCCGTGTTGCCGCGTTCCGGCTTCGAGGTCAATGACATTCTTTCCGCGTTTGATGTCCTGCCGTTGACCGCAAGTTCCAAAGATAACGCAGCGGGTGGCGATTGTGGTTGAAGAAACGAACGCGGAGAATGCAGGATAAGGATTTGCGTATGCGTCGAAATCAGCGACAGCGAATTTTTCGTTGCAGTCTGGGAATGGCCACTGGTCGCAATCCGCGACTTTGGAGCATTTTGGATTCAGTCGTGCGACTGCCGTTGCAATTCTGGATGGGTCAATATCTGCGATCCACAACTCGCGGTCCTTGTAAAGCTGGTCAGCGAGATCGCCATCTCCAACGAACGGGACGTAAGCCGGACCAGGTTTAGCGAAGCGCAAAAGCTGTCTGCGAAGTAAAATCTTCCGGTAGATTTGAACGTGCTGTTTTTTTTGGATTAGGGAACTCATGGAATTTTTTACCGTCGAGCAAGTCGCCGGAACCTGTAGTGAAGGCTGGTGATTGTTTGAAGAAGAAAGCGACGTTGGATCGGGCACATTTGCTTTGCATGGTTCTGGCCCAGTCCAGCCAGCCTTGCGGCGAGCGGAATCCAGGACCGCTTTCGCCGCCGAAAATCACCCAGTTGAGTTCTGACAGGTCAAGGTCGGCCAGGTTTCCAAGCGCGGGTTCATAGCTGATGAATTTCACCAGAGCCGGGATGGGTCTGAGGAAGTCGGCTCTATGGATAAATTCGCTCGATTCGATTGTGACACCGAGCCACAAGTTTTCCGTCGGTTGAAATGGCAGGAATCTGGCGATGTTTTCCGGGCGTTTTGTGAGGAGTTGCCAGTCAAGGCACGGAGTATTTGCGATCAGGTCGAAGAGTTTTTTTCGCGGTCGTATGAGGTCATCGCGGTCTTCAGCCCAGTCCATCATGGAGCCGCAGAATACTTTTGCGCGCGTATGTTTTTTTTCGGCTTCAGCGTTCCATCGTTTGGGTTCGTCAAAGTGATTATCATCGAAGAGCCGGCGGGTTCCGGCACCCCAGATTTCACGGTGGCCGAACCGTTTTGCGAGTCGCTCGGCGTAACAGTTTTTGCATCCGGGCGAGATTTTTGAACAGCCCCACCAAGCATTGAATGTTTTATCAGTCCACGCGATTGAAGTTATGTTTCCCATGTCATTCAGTCTTGGTTGAGTTGAGTCTTCGCACTGACTGCTCGTAGGAGCAGAGGACGTTTCGCGATTCTTCCGGGTTGGAGATGAGCATGTCCACGAGATTGAAATTTTTCGGGAAGACGGTGAAGCCGCAGAGTCTGAGGTAACGATCAAACCAGATTGCGCCGTCGTTGATGGTGTTGGCCGCGCCTGCGGACGGGTCAGCGGGTTGTGTTGCGGTTGAGAGTCCATCCTTTTTGTCTTCCTCGAACTGTTTGAACTTGTGACCGAAGTCAGCGTAAGCTCTGATGGACCTGAAGATGAGCGCGAGGGCGGTTGACTTTGTTTCAAATTTCTTCGCGCAGAGTTCACAGGAACACCAGTGGGAGATTTGCGTTGCCCACTCCTGCGGACAATTTTTCGCTGGGACCAGCACAATCGGTTCGCCGCACTTCGGGCACGGTTTTTCAATTTTCCGTGATTCATCCAGCTCGATTTTTTTCATGGCTGCGGTTGGGGTTCAACTGTTGCGGTTGTCTGCTGCGCAAGTTGGGCGTGAGCTTTTGCGTTTTCCTTCATACGTTTCACCATGCCGATGAGGAGTCCGTGAACGTGTTTGCCGTCTGGCGAGTTCCTCCACGCTTCATCTTCCGATGGTGCTCCGGCTGCTGAGCGGGCTTGATCCAGCGCGGAAGTCCAGTCACGCAGCAGGCCGGCAATGTCGCGGCCTTTCAGGAATCGTTGCTCTTCCTTTGGGACGGAAGCGCGGTGTTTGCGGATGGCTTCGAGTTCAGCGAGGCAATCGTCACGACGCGCGACTTCAGCCAGGGTTGACTCCTCCTCGTAGGACCAGCGGCAGGAGTCTGGTCGTCTGAACATGCTGGAAAGCGACGAACGAAGTTTTTCCACGCGCGCGCGCGGTGTACTTGGTTCTGATTCTGATTCTGATTCTGTACTCTGATTATGATTCTGATTCTGATTCTGTGGTATGTTACGTTGATATGTTACGTCCGACGTTACGTTGGACGTTACGTTGCATGTAACATGCTTATTCTTTAGGCCGCGGGATTTCAGAGCGGCTTCGGTTTGATGCAAGCGCCTTTCGTACTGTTGTTTGCGCCACTCGATTTCTTCATCGGCTTTCCGGTTGTGGAACTTGTCACCGATTAGCGTGAACTTTGTCCCGACAACTCCCCAGATCCGAGCCCAGTTGACCGGGTTCACACACGCGATCTGGCACAGCAGGTCGGTGTTGTTCGGGAGCGGTCCGTTGATGTAGTAGTCGCAGAGCAGTCTCATGTAAGCACCGATTTCGTCGTTCAACATTCGACAGGTGCCCGCTTTGAAATCGGCGGTGAAGAACCGGAACCAGGCGTCGTTGTTCATGTTTTCCATAAGCGGTGGGGTGAGTTTTCAAGACCGCCGACGGGCGGCAATATGACGATTGCGAAGTGCTCTGCGAGGAACACGCGCCCGCCAGCGGTCGTGAAAATTCTGAGATTCGCAATCGTCATGCTGTCACGTTAGTTTGAACTGTCCGCTCGTCAAGTCTGTTGAGGCTTTCCGCCGTTTTGCTTGCCCACCCTCGCGTTTTTGCTTTCGCCCGGCGCGCATCACTGTTGCAATCGGATGTCTCGGTGGGCGTCATCGCTCAGCTTGGTTGTTGCTAGACGACTTCACCAGTTTCGACACATGCACCCATCCGCGATCTTTGCCCATCCAGTGAAAGGCATCATCGTCTGGCCAAAAGTAGTCTCCGCGATAGAGCAGCACTTGGCCGCACACTTGGCATTTCTTTTTCTTCCGGTTTATCCGGAGCGCGTGGCACTTCGGACATTCGATGATTTTTGATATTTTCATTTCTTCAATTCGGGTTTGAGGTCAATCGTGTGGTGGACGTTCACGACCAGCGTCTGGCCGCGCAACAGGAACAGCGCGGCGAGAATGGTCGCGCAGATGATGATGACGTTGTAATTTTTTTTCATGGGTTCTTCGCGCTCCCGTCGCTCATCTCGGTGTTCGGCGAACTCAGCAGGCGCTCTGCGACTTCGAGCCAGGTTGTATTCAGCGTGCGGATTTCCACATCCACGATGTTGCCGAGTTCTCCTTCCTCTCGCGCCCACGTCGCCGCCCGTTTGTCGAAGGTTTCCCACGTTTGCCGAACAAGACGATGGAGCGCAACTCGGCCCTCGCTTTCGGGTTGTCGAGAGTTGTGGGCTTCGGGAGTCATGGGTTGCTCGCGTGCCGGTCGCTTAGCTTGTCGTTCGGTGCGAACTGGGCGAGCCAGAAGCGGTGCACGCGCGCGCCGAACTGGGTGGTAAACTCATGGCGGCAGACGTGGTTGATGCCGTTGGCCGCGAGTTCCGAAAGATCGGATGACGCCCGCGTCGTGACGGCGTTGTGGGTGATGTCAAGCGTTGTCGCTCCGGCCCTGCCGCACGCAGCAAGGTAGCGCAGCACGCGCTTGAGCCTCGGTGATTTTTTTACTCTCGCATAGTGGAATGTTCGTTGTGTTTTCATGGTTTTGAATAAACGTGACTGATGGTTGCGAGTTCCTGTATCGTCATGGGTTTCAAGGTGCCTGCGTAGTGTCGAATCTCCCTGCCGGTTCGCAATCCGCGGTTGTAGCCGCGTTTGTAAATCACGCGGCTGTTCACTTGAAGCAGCGCAAGCGAGTGCTCCAACGCCGCAATGCGGTGCTCAAGATGATCGAGCGCGGATTGATACACGATGACGGTGCGCCCGCGTTTCCCGTCCTTGTACCTTTTCTGGTAACTGCGACAGGCTGGACAACTCTTTTTCGCGTTGTCCGGGTTTGGTTTGCCGCAGCGCGAACAGTTGCCGGGGATTTTCCGCTGGCCGGATTTCTTGAACCAGAACGCGACCGCCTTCGGAAGCCGTAGCGGCTTGATGTTGTAAGATTTCCCCGCCCGCTCTGTTGTTTGGAACCGGGACGTGTTTAGGTCGCTCCCATCGTTCCCAGACACAGTGCCCTCGCGGACAGCCACTCCAAGCTGAAACGCATCGCGTTTTGTTGTTGTTACTGTTTTTTCCACGGCGGGCGGGGTGAAATTCATGTTCTGCAGCTTCACAGTAGCCATCCTCCGAGCGATTCGGTTGTTCGAGCGTTCACCCAGAGGGATTCAATTCGGCTGCCCCCACTGTTAGTACTTACTCGTTTGTCGTACCGCCGCCATCCGCGGTTTTCGTAGATTTCAGAGTAGAGCGGACATGCATATCCGCTCACTACGACCATTGCGCCGGATGCTTCCAGCAGGTCAGCGGCTTTTCTGTGGTCATCATCTGTCCACTCGAACGCATAACGTTTTTTGTGCGACCGCGTATCACTGACATACGGCGGATCGAAGTAGCACAGAGTTCCTTCCACGACGTAGCGTTCTATCACTTCGAGCGCCGGACGATTTTCGATTTGGACATCTCGCAGGCGTGCCGCCACCCGCCGCAGGTTGATAATTATTTCATCTCGGCTTTTCATTTGCGACAGCTTTTCGCCACGCACCGCGAAGCGCATCCCGGGATCCACCATTCCATTTCCGGCGTTGATGCTCATGTTGAGACAACACCACATCCGTCGGGCTGCTTCCACATCGTCCACATCGGCAGGCTTCAGAGCGGCTTCATATTCCTCCCGACTCCACGGAGTCATTTCGATTGCCTCACACAGCGCATCTGGTTTTGATCGCAGCACCCTGAAGAAGTTCACCACGTTTCCATCTAGGTCGTTGTAGGTTTCCAGACGGCTCGGCTGCTTTTGGAGCAGCACACTGGCCGCGCCGCCACACGGCTCGACGTAGTTTTCATGCCGCGGAAAGTGGCTAATTATCCACGGAGCGAGTTTCCATTTTCCGCCGTAGTAGCGGGTTGCTGGATGTTCGACGCTGCCCAACCCCTCCCCGCTTCTCAATTCGGGATTCGCGGGCTTCTTCGGAGCGTTGAGTTGTGAGGTGTCCATTGGCGTTATTGCGAGCGGGGAGTCTGTGCCTGAGCTTGGTCGTTAGCCGACTGGTCGCGGGCCGGGTGCGCTTCGGGCGGAGTCGAACCGCCGTCACCGGAGTTTAAAGTCCGGGGCTTGTGCCACTCAGCTACGCCCGCTGCCCGGTTGTTCCCGCGATTATCCACTGAAAGCCTCACTTCCACTTTCGAGCACGGGATATTCCATCGCCGCTTCTACGCTTTTGAGCCGCCTGAATGTCATGTGTGCTGGATATTTTCGGTTGCTTGCCGGTTTCCCAATCATTGACGCGCTCACCGGCTTCCAGAGCGGCGGGTCTTTCATGGAGTCTCGACTTACCTCGCACTCATCGCCAGGCCAGACGATTTCTCCTTCATCCAGGTATCGGTATTTGTCGGCGGTGAAATTCATATTCGCTCAATGCGCTTTGGCGGTTTGCCCTGTCCAGTGCTCGCGCGTGGTTTCCCAGCGCCGCCCGTCGAGGTCATAAATGATGCGAAAGGTTTTCATTCAGTCAATCTTGTGCGGTTCACTGGTTTGACGCAGCACAGGGGCAATGATTCTGCCGGGAAACATTTCGAGCGCGCGGACCTGCCAGGTTTTTTTCTTCCCACGCGCGCCAAGCTTGCGCCAGCCGTGCAACTGGATTTTTCCGCCAGAGGCAAGCCAGATTCCGACGCGCGCCTCGTGTCTGAGCTTTTCCACGCGGGCGGAAAGGTTTGATCCGGTCGTGGTCTGCACGGCCAAGAACCCGGAGCTGGGCCGCATAGCCAGCAGGTCGGCGAAGCCGAACAAGTCCTGTCGCACGCGCGCGAAGGCGTTCCAGCGTTCAACGACGGCGACCGTCCAACCGTCTTTTTCCAACATGACCTTGCTTCGTTGTGTCGGAGTCATTTGTTCATTCAAAAGATGTTCACCCACTTCCAGTACTGAACCAGCGGCTTGAACCCGCGTTCGTATGTTTCGTGCCAGCCAACAGAGTGGTCGCACACAACAAATCTGCCGCGCTCACGCGTGGAAATGTAAACGTTGCCCGTGAAGATGTTTTTCTTGTAGTGCTTCTCAAACGCCTTCGCATAAGCCGCGAGTTGCAACCGGTGTTCCAACCACGCGCCCCGGTTCGGATCGGGCAGCGTCTTCGCCGTCTTCCAGTCCAACAGCCATATATAATTTTCATTTTCAATTGCCAGGTCGCACTTGCCCGCGTAGCCGTCGCCGACAAGAATTTTCTCCGTCCACAAGACTTTACCCAATGAAAAAACATGGTTCAGCGCAGTTGAAAAGTAATCCGCGAGTGACGGGTCAAACGGTTTGTCTTGCAGCCTGTTTTCAATCGCCGCGTGGATTTGAGAACCGAGATCACGCGCGCGCTTTGATTCTTCATCGTGTTCACCCGCAGCGAGCACGCGCGCAATCTTCGCGTCTATGCCTTCGCCCGGAATATCCGGCGCGGAACAGACCGCGATGATCCCCTGCTGAATCTTCCATTGGTTCAGCGCGGGCTTGTCGAGAATTTTGAGGATTTCAGTAACGCTCGGAAGCCATCCGTTCCTTCGCGCGTCGTCAATGGTCGTTGGCCTCTGGCCCTCTCTGGCTTTTTTCTCAACAAAGAATTTCGGCTCGCCGTTCGTTGTGTAGAAGTGTCCCATAGGTTTTAATTCTTTTTGAACTGGTAGTGCATGCCCGCGTCGTCAAGCATTTCGCGGAACTTCTTGTCCTTGGTGATGGTTTCCGGTCGCTTTGGTTTTCCATTGTATTCCGTCTCGACGACGTAGTTGGCCCACAGGCCGAACAGGTAATTCTTTTCCAGTTCGGCGAGCGGCGTTCCAGAGTTTTTGCCGAACGGCATCAGAAACGACCGCCATTCCGCGTCGTCTCTGTCCTCTTTCACTTCTTCGGAAGAAGCCGCCGGCGTTTCGCTGACATCGTGCGGCGGGTATGGCAGCCGGGCTTGATCGCCGGCTTGAAACTCGCCGATGGCTCTGCCGAGCGCGTTCATCTGTCCAACGGTCGCCGGGCAGAACCGGAGCGGAACGTCTTCGAGTTCCTCCGTCGGGAGCAGCGCGTCGCACTTCTGGAAAAACTCGGTCACGATGTCGCGGTTCGGTTCGCCCAGCCCGGCCTTCATCGCCGCAATCATTTTGCTCCGGCTTTCATTGGTCGGGAAAGCCTGCTTGTTCGAGCCTTTGTGCGGCGCTTCGGCTTTTGTTGCCGGCGGCGGGACCGTCGCAACGTGTGGTTTTGCCGGGCGATTCCGCCGTTGCCACCAGCCGGCGCACCATTCTTTTTTCCACGCCTGCAACCCGATGCCCAGTTCCTTGCAGCAGCGGCGCAAGGCAGCCGTCTTCGCGCCCTCCACCGCGTCGCCGTAGTTCTGCGCGGCGTTGTTGGGAAAGTACTCCATCGCCCCGACGGCTTCGGCCACAAACGCCCCGCGCACGATGAGCATGGCTTCAACGTAAACCCGCTCACCAGGCTGACCCTTGGACGTGGTGAAGCTTTCATTCCAACGGTTTCGCGGGATGATGGCCCACTGACCGGGACCGAACACAGCGTTGAGCCGGTCGCGCAAGTGCGCGTGTTCGATGTAGATAAGGTTTTCTTTCCCAGCCGCGCCCGGCTGGAAAGCGTCATCAGGAAAATCCGCTTGCAGGGCTTTGATTTCCTCGTCACTCAGCTTTAGCGTTGCTGCTTTTTGATATGCGGCCATTGTCAGCGTCGCTACCGCCTCAATCTTCGCTTGTTGCGGCGTGATTGGGTGCGCAGCCTGCGGTTGCGTGACGGCTGGTGTTGGCGGAGCCGGCAACGGGATGACCGCCTGCGGTTCAAGAATTTCAGTTTCGGTTGTCATGGTGTGTTTTGTTTTGGTCCCCCGCTGATGCGGCCCGGCGGCTCACGAATCGTTCGCGCCTGTTTCCGCGACAGGCATCGGCGGGGGAAAGTTTTTCAGTCTCTTGACTTGAACAGCTTCGCTTCCGTTCCGCAGAAGCTTTCCAGTCCTCTGCACGTCGTGCAGTACTTGAAGCCGGCTGGTTCTGGACCCTTGCGCGTCACCATCCACTTCACCCTTTCGGCGGAGTGATCGTTTTGAAACTTCGCGCAGAATCCGTACTCATCACCAACGTCTGACGGAATGAAATTGCGGCAGTCTTTGCAGAATTTCACGTTAATCCTTTCAGTAGTATGCACAGGATCAGCCCTGCGACGGCCAGGGAGGCGGCGATGAAACCGCGCTCGATTGGGCCGAGCCTGTGATGGGTTGGGGTGTTCATGGCCGCGCAAATTCTTGGTCAAAGTAATCCGGGACGCTCTGACCTCGGCTGGTAGCGCGAACTTTCAGATTCGCGTGGCTGACCGGCTTGCAGAAAATCCGGTGTTCCTTCCGCCCGGTTCGCGGGCGTCCGGTTTGGTTCGGCCTGCGTCCGCCCCAGCCGATGCGCGCGTTGTGCTTCGCGCGCTCCACCTCGATTAGAGCTTGCGTGCGGCGAAGCTCCGCCCGGTGTTTTTTCGCTTCCGCTTTCAGTCGTTCAATCGTGTGCATGGTCAATCTTACAGTTGGTCGAAACCTCGTAGCCGACACGTTCGACCGGAGGATGTAGTTCCATTCCAGCCAGATCGTTAGCTGCTTCGAGTTCTGCGTGTAAATCATACGCAAGCCCGTCATACATCGCAGCCATGAGTTCTGCCACGCTGTCTCCGCGCCCAAGAGCGCGGAGGTCTCTGGCGCGCCGTCTGAATCGGATTTCCAACGCAGCTAACAAGCCAGATGCAGCCAACGTCTGGCCCGCGTTGCAGTTTTGTTCGTCACATTTCATATCTTGCTTTAGCCTGTGTTGAAATTCTTTTTCGTCAAGTCACAATTTTTTCCGCTTCGATTCGCGCGAGCTTTTCCTCAAGGGTGCGAAGGCTTCCCCAGCCTATCGGCTCATCTTTCAAGAACCCCTTCAGTTCACCGTCGTGGACGAGTTCAGCGCGGTGGGCGAGGTCAAGCCGCAGCTTTACGATCGCGCGGTGCTCCGGCTTTTGGGAATCGCGTTTGTAGCAAACCGAGCAGACAGCATCCTGTCCGATCCAGCAGGTGCCAGTTCGCGGGATCGCCCGCCCGCAGTCGCAAAGTGGCCGCCAGCGTTTCATGGTTCACAGTCCTCCCCAGGATGCCAGCGGCGACACTTCGGGCAGCGTTCGTTCTCGATGATGACGAGCAGCCAGAAGAATAGGACGGCGGAGATCAGCGCGAAAGTGGTCAGGATAATTGTCTGCATGGGTCGTATTTCTTGTCGAGTTCCTCGTAAGTTCGGTCCCGCAAATCCGCGAGTTGCTCAAGGCTCAGCCCGTCGAGCCAGTCCCGCAACGCGCGCGGGTTCCGGCAGACCAGAAGCCTCATTAGTTCCTCGCGAAGGTGTTCAGTGTCTCGTATGAAAAGCGGATTCATTTTCGGAATCCCCGCGCGCCGCCCGTGAGAACCACCGCGACGGTGGGAAGACTGCGGACGGCGGCGGGGAAGTTCGTCAGTTGATGGTCATCTTTGGTTGCGTGCCAGTAGCCGCGCAGTCTTTGCAGTTGCACGGTCTGACCGTTCGGAACGAGTTCCACAGTGATTTCAATGACCACTCGTGGACTGCGTGCGTTTGGGGTTCGGGCCAGCAGTATCCGTCCGCGAGGATTATCCACCAGCCGTCTTCGCCCTCGTTCCATACTTCTTTTGCTCGCGGGTCGGCTTTGATTCTTTCGATGATTGTCTTCATTCAAAATTTCGGCGGCGATGTCCATCGCGCCGGTTGGTTGTCCGCAGGCCGTGACTCCCAAGGAGCCGGCCGATCATCTTTTTCAATCTGACTTCAACGAAATAAAAAGGTGCGCTCGGATTGCAGTCGCACCAGTGCCTCTTTCCTGAGTCGAGCTTCTTTCTCTTTCCGCACACCTCGCAGAGGAACAAAACCTTGTCTCGTTTGAGTTCAGTTTTCATCTCTCCGCGTTCATCGCCTGTTCGCTGTCGAAGCCTTGAGGCCATACACACCGGCTATCAAGACACCATCCTTCGTGGTCGCCATCGTGGCCTTTGGGCTTATGGCAGGGCGTAACTGTTTCGCCGTTGGCAAGCTCGAATGTCGCATAACAAGCCGGATGCAGCGAACCGGGCTGCCGCTTCTCAGTTTCAGGGTTGGTTTGCATCGAAACGGCACGGAGGCCGCAACAACATCGAGGGTGAACTGCGGCAAGTCCATGTTTTGCAGCGCGATCTCATTCAGAATACCTTTCCCCATGCTTGTTCAAAGCGGCGGTTGGCCGCGAGTTCCACGGCGCGCTTCCGCAATTCTTCATCCGACATCAGCGGCTTGGCCAGCCGGCACTTGGACAGCGGCACGCGCACCAAGGTTTCCACGTGTCCCTTGACCGTGCCGACAATGGAACTGTTCTCCCGTCCCGGCCGGTTGTAACCGTTCCTGTAGAACGTGCCGTAGGCTTGGCAACTGTTGACCCGGATCTCGGTGCCCACGGGCAAGACCTGTTTGGTTTTCCGGCTGTTGTGCTCTTCGGTCAGGGATACCCAGTTGCCGTGGGCCACGATCTTGGGTTCCAAGATGTCCCGGTGTTCGGCGGCGCGAATCAGGTTGTAGATCAGGGCGGCCAACAATTCCTGGGCGCGTTGCAATACCCGTTCGGGGACATTCTCCTTTGGCACATACCGTGCCACTGGAAGCGCGACTTGGATTCCGTTGGGCGGCAGAACTCTCCCGGTGCCCATTTCAACCGGGTGGTTCTGGTATCCATGCAGGTTGTTTTGCTTGGCGTACTCGAAGGTCACGACTGCAAAGTAACCGCAGCCGTAGCGCGTGCTCCAAGTCTCGACCTTGCGCAAGGTATCCGTGTTCGGGTCGTACATGGTTCGGTAGAAATCCGAATCTTGCGGACCGTTGTGTTCCCACTCATCGCTGACAGCGTAGAGCGGGGCTTTCAGAAGTTTCATATTTCGATTCACAGTTTGGGTTGTCGGCCCGGTCGCTGATCCGGGTCGTTCGGGCGCTTAGGAAGCGGGCGCACCACCCGCGACATCACCGACCACGGAATTCTGAACTCCGCTTCCGCGCCAACCAGCGCGAGCGCCAGAGTGCCGACAGGCTCACCGGCTATCTTGCACGCCTGCCGGATGTGTTCGGCCAGTTCATTGCACGCCTCGGCCTGTGCCGCTGGCAGTTCTGTGATTGCTCCTTTGATTAGCAGGATTGTCTGTTGTTCTTGTGTCATATCGTTCTTTCACCGCGTCGGTTTTCCTCAACGCCGAGTCACTTCGCGCTCGATAGACTATCTGCCTTCGGGATGCCGGCTCAGGCGTACCCGCGATGGAGTGCCCACGATTTCCTCACCCTCTTTGTTTTCCGTGATCTCATAATATGGATAGATGCTTTCGCTCGCCGAATATGCGCCCGATTTCTCGACATCCATTTTGAAGGTCACGTCCTTGTTGCTGTGCTGATTGAAGCTCTTGACCGTCTCATCAATCTGCTTATCGAACTGTTCACGGGTGATTCGCTTTGCAGCATAGTCCCCAACCGTCTTATCGAGACGGTCCATGTGTTTGTCCGCGATTGCTTTTGCCTCATTTGGAGTTGGTAGCCCTTCGCCACCACAACCGCTCGTCCATTGTCCGCCATCCGATGATCCGGCTGGCACTCTTGGTTGTTCTTCGTTCATTGTAGTGCGGCGGCGGCGGGATTATTCATGACGCGAGAATTTGCTCGATCATCGGATGCAGCGCGTCGTTTTCATTCACTCGCCACCTCGCGGATTGCCACACTCGGGTTGTCACCGTTGTATCCGCGCTCGGTGTCGCCGATGATTGTGCCGTCGCACCAGGTCTGCCAGTAGAGCCGCTTGGCTGGGAGATATGTGCCGCTGGTCATCATGTTGCTTGATCCGCCGACGTGACGGATACACATGCGGCGAGCGATTCGCTTGGCCTCGGCGAGCGAGCTTGCGGTGTCTTTTTGTCCGGACTGTCCATTGATTGAGTATTTATTTTTCATAGAAAAGGGGTAAAAAAAGATTGGGGTTTTGCGGCTGGGTTTTTACTCATCGAGTGCGACGACCTTTTCGGGCTGCGAGTAGTAGTTGCGGACGATGACTACCGACACGTTTCCGAACAACCCTGGTGAAACGAGCTTTCCTTCGGCACCAAATTCAGCAAACGATTTTCCAGCCACGAAGTCCGGCTCGTCGGTCATTTTCACACCCTCTGGTAATTGACCAGCCCCGGCGGTTTGGTTGTCGCTGTTGTTCCAGCGGTCATATCCGCAGTTCACTTTGCTGAAGAGGACCGAGGTTGCTGTTCTATTTTTCGCTATTCTATTTTTCATTTAGTCTTTCTCTGATTGTCAGCCTCTTCGGCCTTCAATCTGCAATCAATATAATCTACGGCAAAAGCAAGTCAACGCTTTTTTTCAACTTTTTTCAGTTTTTTGTAAGTGGTTGTTCCACAAGACTTTACCCTCTGTTGTATAGGGGAATTTCGCGTTGAGTCGGACCTGACCTTCGGCGCAACCGCAGTCGCAGCGCATTATGATCCGCCACCAGCGTTTGAAGGCTTCGCCGCCCACGGGGCCGATGACGCGCGCAGCGGTGTCGCCGAGACCGCGCTCGCCGTCCAGCCGGTGCAGCCGGAGTTTCTTCGCCCAGCCCGGCCAGTCTTCAGGCCTCATCGCAACAGTTGCCCGCCTCATGGTTCGCGAGTGGGCGATCGCCCGGGCGGCAGCGGCCATGACCGCAAGAGAAATCACACCTCATCAAGATTCGGAGCGCGGCCGTACGGGTAGTGGTCATACAGCGTTTCCATGTCTTCATTCAACCCGGTCACAACCGCGCCGATCTGCCCGCCGACCTCGTAACCGGAAAGCGTCGGCCAGACCGCGTAGAAAAGAGACAGCCCGTTGCTTTCTTGATCTGGTAAAACTGTTGAAGCCGGATTCGTGTCGCCCGTTTCCGGCGCGGCCACGCCGGCTCCGCTGCACTCGATGTCACCGCGGTGAGAATAGCGGTCATACTTTTTCCATGTGCCGGTCGCGTTCACCCAGAGGTCATTAGCGTAGAGGAGGACCGGTCCACCGTAGGATGAAGCCTTCTCACGCTGGAAATCTATCGTAGCAACGAGGCCGTGGTAACGAACACCATCAGGAGCGGTTCGGATGTCTTCGTGCTCGTAAAGCGGGACTTGAGCCAGAGGGATCGGTCGGCGGCAATACACATCATCCACATTGGTTGAACAGCACTGACAGAAGCGGGTGATGTCAGTTCGCTCGATTGGACTGCAATTCGGGCAGCGGCAGACGTAGTATCCGGGCCGGTCCTTATAGTACCAGCCGCGCCACTGGGTAAGCAGGTTCGTTTCGGTCACGCTTTCGGTTTCCGATTCATCAAAAGCGTCCGGCGTTTCGCGGTTGCTGGAAAAACTCGCGACCGGCGCAATGCTCGACGGGCTTCCCCAAGTCGTGATTGCGGAAAAAATTGACATCCACGACCACTTGGTCCACCCCGCAACAGTCCATTCACTGTGCGAGTACGGGCGATACGTGTAATGCAAGTACGGATACACATCGAGCGACTTCGGCGTGATGAGGTAAAACGCGCCCTCTTCGTCTCCGAAAATAATTTCGTGATCCGTTTCGGTCGCGGTATCCAGAACCGACCGGGCATCATCCGCGTTGAACGTGTTCAGCGATGTCATCGTGACTTCGCACGTCTCGGTTACTTCAATCGGAGTGCCCGGCGCGTCACCCATTCCACCGGAAGCCAGGTAGAGAATCGGGAAGCCAATGGGCGACTTCAATCCGAGCCAGTATCCGAGTTCTAGCGTCAAACTGGTTGAACCCCAGGTCGCCGAACAGGATTTCAACGTGCTTTTGTACTGGCTCGTTTCATTTATCGGGTCATCAATCACCGGTGGGTCGTTCTCGTACCCCGCCCGCGTCTTTGCCAGAATTCCCCACGAAGGACAATCCCACGGCGCGCTCCATTCCTCGTCGAGCACCCAGTCATAAGGAATCCCTTCGGGCGGGTCAACGTACCAGCGGTACTTCTTTACGTTCAACACGCGCTCGATGGTCCCGATAGCGGAGCACGACACCATTCCGGTCGTAGCGTTGATTGAAACCGTAGCCGAAACGCTCCCTTCATCCGACGTGACAACGTAACGAATCCCGTCACGCGGAGGTTCTTCACTCAACGCAATCGCAACCCAGTTCGTGTTGATTTCGGCCCACGAGATTTCAACTTCCTTTTTCAGGTAGCGCGTGGCGGACAGTTGGCCCGTGTCGTAGTGCGTCCCCGAACATTCCAGCGTTTCAAAGCGCGGGAATCCGTGGTGCTCCCAGACGAGGGAAACCTTGCGCAACCCGCCGCATCCGCAACAGTTATCCATTCCGGCCATACCAATTCACTCGACCGCCTTCGGTTCGCTCATCAGAACATATGCGGACATTTCTTCACACGTGTCCTTGTCCTTCCACGTAAACTCGCGCAGCTTGATTTCCAACGGTGTGATTTCCGGGTCAGGCAGGTCGCCAACGTCAATGGAGATAATGTGCGAGGCCGCGTCCGGTTCGCCGGTCTCATTGTTGATGTATTCAATCTTGATGCGCTCATTCTCCGAATCAAACGTGATCCGTTTCGTGTAGTACGTCCCCCTGTCCGAAAGTGAAAGCATTTTCCGCAATCCGATCTGCGTCCCGCTGCGTGCTAAAGGTAGTATTGTCTTCATCGGATTCCGAGATTCTGCACGGCTGGCGAAAACCACGTGCGCCGCCAGCGGTTGAAGTTGAACAGGCTGGTGAACTCCTGCGCGCTCAGATAAGACGGCGGGCCGATGTCAATCGTTGTCTCGCCCATTCCGTAACTTTTCGAGACGCCCGTCACCACCGCGTTCATGGTAGTCCATTCCGTTTTACCGCCGGTGATATTCAGCGTGTTTTCGATTCCAACCGTTGCCGGGCAGCTTTCCCCGATCAATGTCACGTTGCCTTCGTATTGCAACGTCGCCAGCGACTCGTAAAGCCGTTGCGCGAGTCCTGCCGGTTCGGATTCGCCTTCAATCATTGATAGCACGGTCTTCCATTCCTTTTCACCCGCCGGAGCATTGCACACGACGCACTTCGTTTCCCACACGGCGTCAACCCATTTTTGGGTATAGTACCACCCGGAAGCGCCTTCAAATTCAACCGCGGTTGAAAAGTCCTGAACCACCTGCCGGATGATAACCTTCTTGGACGTGACACCCATCCAGTCCTTTATTCCGCTGCCGTCAACCAGTTCGTTTGGGTAGCTGGTCAGCGATACCGTGCCGCCTTCGGTTTCCTCGCCGGTCTCTTCGTCAACGATGATTTCATTCACGGTCGCGGTCAGAAACGTCGGAAGCTCGCCGAGGATGTCGTAAGAATCGAGAACCTCCTGAGCTTCCGCCGAACGCTTCGCCCACCATCGCAGCGTGGCGAGCGGCGCGGCGGCGTTCACGCTGACGGGTGTTGTGACCGTGTGGCCGTAGTCGCGCTCAATCGTTCCGCCCTCAAGTTCAACATTCTGAATTAGCACGCGCAGGCCGGTTTCCGGGTCGCTGTTGCTGTCGGCTCCGTTCGGACCATATTTTTGTCGCCTGAGCTTCACGTAAGGAACGCCGCTGTCTTCGTTGGTCTGCCGGAACAGGATGAGGACCGAACGCGGGACCAGATCGTCGCGTGAAATCAGCGAGACACTTTTCAAATTGCCATCCGA
>Ga0172371_10001741_pt1 | contig 34670 bp, 32 predicted proteins | sample Lak12m_FD_114543 | JGI IMG/M metagenome (GOLD analysis project Ga0172371, IMG submission 114543) | Freshwater microbial communities from Kabuno Bay, South-Kivu, Congo - kab_022012_12m | ecosystem: Environmental > Aquatic > Freshwater > Lake | place: Democratic Republic of the Congo: South-Kivu...
ACTTACGCTTATTACGACGTTTCTTTATTTACTCGCCGCAGCGATAGGCGGCAGCGTTGTTGCCTTGCGCTTCCGTTTGCCTCCTTTCGTAGGATATATAGCCGGAGGCATACTTATCGGCTCACTCGCTTCAGGAAACATTGACCATCATCTTATTTCACTTATTTCCGAAGGAGGCATAACGTTATTGTTGTTTACGCTTGGCATCGAGTTTTCTTTCCATACGTTACGAAAAGTATTGGATATTGTCGCATGGCCTGCGGTAGCACAAATACTTCTGACATTTTTTTTCGTATTGTTATTTCTCACCGCCAGCAATGTATCGTTTATTCCTGCCGTATATATAGCTGCAGCAATATCATTGTCATCTACCGCGATAGTTGTGCAGGTGCTTACACAGAAAGGCGAATTACATACTCTGCCGGGGGAATTGTCTGCTGGCTGGCTTGTTGTGCAGGATTTAGCAGTGATTCCGATATGTATTTTGTTAAGTGCGGTTTCCGGCAATACAGGCTTGCAGTACTCTGTGTCCGGGCAAGCCGGAAGCGTGGCAAAGGCTGTCATGCAAGCAGCGCTCATGCTTGGTGTAATACTTTCTATCGGCAGGTTTGGGATCCCAAAGCTATTGTCTGTTGTAGCATCTGTTAGAAATAGAGAGTTGTTGTTGTTAACAACCATCGGTATGGTTTTTTTTGTCGGACTCGTTATGTCTGCCTCAGGGTTATCTGTTGCGCTTGGCGCATTTATTGCAGGGCTTATGGTTGCTGAAACAAGCCAAAACCATGCAGTTTTAGCGGAAATTCGGCCGCTACGTAATCTATTCGTCGTGATATTTTTCGTATCTGTGGGAATGTCTTTACCAATGAATACGGTGCTGCCATATTGGCACGTAATTATTGCATTATCTGTCGGCTCTTTTTTGGTAAAAGGGGTATTGATTTTCTCGCTTCTTCGTTTTATGCGATATCATCAGAAGCCGGCATTTTTAGTCGGATTGTATCTGACACAGGTTAGTGAATTCGGGTTTGTTTTAGCAGGATTGGGTACCGCAAATGGTGTATTGAAAGAATATCATGCAGCAATGATTGTTGCCGTGACATTCCTTACGATTATTTTCAGCACTGTTGCTATTGCACATCGAGTCCGTCTGTATGCATGGTTTTCATCGTGTATTATGAAGAATCCGGTTTGGTTTAAGAAAAGCACATGTAGGGGCGACAGTACGAAGGAAACTGATGGATATCCTATCTGTGACCACGTCGTTTTATGCGGGTATGGTCGGATGGGAAAATACATTGGACGAGCGTTGTTATTAGCTGATATTCCTTTTCTTGTCATTGATTACAATCAGTCCGTTTTGCACATGCTTCGTCAGGAAGGTATACGTACAGTGTACGGTGATCCTGCGGATAAAGATGTGTTGGATTATGCCCAGGTTGATTTGGCGCGTACTGTCATTATTGCCATTCCTGATCGGCACACGCAGGAAATTGTTATTGCTCAGGCATTATCGTTAAATAGAAACGTTCGTATCATTTGCCGGACACATCATGAGGAAGATCAGGCGCATCTCAAATCCCTGGGGGTAGATACGATTGTACAACCGGAATTTGAAGCTGCGCTTACAGCGGTACACCGGGTGTTGATGCAGTTTGGAAAAGACAAGGAAGAAATATCCGGAAAGGTACAGCGTCTGAAAATCGAACATGGAATGGGGTAGACTATGCCGGATTGTACTTTTCGGGTTATACATACAGATAAAAAGACCAAGGCAAGAGTTGGGAGCATAGAAACACTGCATGGTACGATCCATACCCCGGCTTTTGTACCGGTCGGTACGCAGGCGACTGTTAAGTCGCTTACACCAGAAGACTTGAATACTCTTGGTGTTCAGATTTTTTTTGTCAATACGTACCATACATATCTTCGTCCGGGAATGCAGGTACTTAAAAAATTCGGAGGTCTGCATCAGTTTATGCATTGGAATAAACCGATAATTACCGACAGCGGAGGGTTTCAGGTATTTTCTTTAGGAAGACATGATTTGGTCAAAATATCTGATGACGGAGTGGAGTTCCGTTCTCATTGGGACGGTTCGAAGCATGTGTTTACCCCGGAAAAAAGCATGGAGTACCAGAGCATATTACATAGTGATATCCATATTGCATTTGATGACTGTACCCCGTTTCCCGTGACCCATACACAAGCCAGGAAATCCATGGACAGGACGCACCAATGGGCTAAACGGAGCCTTGTTTCACATACCCAAGGTGCATTGTACGGAGTGATTCAGGGAAGTGTATTTGAAGATTTGCGGAAAGAATCCGCAAAAACAATATGCGCGATGGATTTTGACGGTATAGCAATCGGCGGTGTGTCAGTTGGAGAAAGTAAGCGCGAGATGGAAGATGTATTGCGGTGGGTTTCTCCGTTCTTGCCGGATAACAAACCGCGTCATCTATTAGGAGTAGGAGAGATAGACGACATATTTACGCTTATTTCGTACGGTATGGATACATTTGATTGCGTACAGCCGACACGGCTTGCCAGAATGGGCAGGATGTATACCATAAACGGTGATATCGACATTACCAAAAAAGCATATCAAAAGGATTGCGCCCCGATTGATACGCAATGTTCCTGTTACACATGCAGTCATTATTCACGGGCATATATGCACCATTTATTTCATGTACATGAATTGCTGGGTTACCGTCTGGCAACAATTCATAATCTGCATTTTGTACAGACGCTGGTTTCCGAAATTAGAGCGTCGATAGAAAATGGTTCATTTCTTGAACTCAAAAACCAGCGGCTTTACAATATACATAAGGAGGAATAAATGTATGGGTTCGTATGGCGGATATTTTAAGGGTGACAAAAAGAAGCCGAAGAAAAAGGAACTGGAAAAGAAGGCGCATAAGCAGATGACAGGCGGTTCCTGGCAGTTGCCGAGCGTAGAGATAATCAGAAAAGGAAAAAAGGACCAGTGAAGCGCATACCTGCCACTTTCAGAAGGAAAAAAATACGCGTTGTACCGCAAATAGTAGCGGGAATTGCCGTTTTGGTGTTTTTCACGGGTATATATGTATGTTGGCGTGCAATCACGGTACCGTCTGCATACAGACAAAGTGTCTTTGTATACGGAAGCCCGAGCTGGATTATTTCGTGGAATGCCACAAAAAGCCGCGCCGTTATGATGACTATCCCTTCCGATGTCTCTGTCAACGCTCTGCATCGTTTGGGCAGATACGCCGTTTCTTCTCTTTATGCGCTTGACCGTATGGACGCGTATGGTGGTAAGGTTTTTGTCGGCAGCATAGCAGATGCTGTCGGCGTGCCCTTGACATGGTATGTTGATGCACAAAATTTGCATACAGATGATAGTGATGTCGATGTACTGCGGCGGGTTTTTTCCTGGCAGAGTATCTTTGAAATACTTGTTCATACAAGAAGAACATCCGCACCGTTTTCGGTATGGGTATCGTGGGTCCTTGCTGCATCCTCCTTATCAGCAGATGCGGTCGAAACGGTTTCTATAGAACAGACATTTATCCGTACGGAATTGCCCGATAAAAGCAACGTGCGCATCCTTGATGAAAACAAATTTGACTATATTGTAGGCGCTTCTTTATTGGATGCTGCGATACGAAATGAGGACGTATCCGTATCTGTATACAATACGACGGATGTCCCGTTAGTCGGGAGTATTGCAGCCCGCCAAATGGGGAATATTGGAATCCAATTGGTATTTGTAGGAAACGCGCAATCCATATCGGAAACATGCGAAGTGTATGGCGCTTCGTTACATCGTCATTCCGTTACCGTGCGGTTTATTCAGGATTATTTTTCCTGTACGTGGCACGAAGGTGTTCCGTCGGGTTCTGTTCAGCCGTCTGATATTACCGTATATTTAGGAAAACAGTATGCCCGCCGATTGCTTCCCAGATAATATGTTATTCGGTAAAAAAGCTGCAGGTCGTAAACGAAGGCTGGGTAAGATATTTTTCCCCCCGTTTGATTTCACGGATGAATACAATGACGGTATTTTTCCCGATGGATTTGATATATGCTGTGTATTGGTTGCCGGCTGCACAGAATTTTATTAGCCGGAAAGCAAGATCATCCGGGAGGGCTGCAATATAAGCGTCAGCCATATTTCTTACTTCAACAGTATGGTTTTTTGTTTTTAGAAGTACCGCTTCGCCGGGTGACATGGCGGACAAGACGCTTGAAGGGGCAATATGAATGCATTCTACAATTTTTGTTTTTCCGGGATCTTCCAGAAACTGCATTGGTGATATGGTAATCTGCGGTAGTTTTTTAAGGGATTTTTGCGTGACGCTTGACAGTTTTTTCAGATTTTTTACCGCGATTTGGTTGTAGGTGTCAAGCTTCGTCACTTTTTCGAATGTTGTTTTGGCGCTTTTAAACTGTCCGCTTTTTAGATATGCAAAACCAAGACGGTTTAATACGTTGATGTTTTTCTTGTCGGATTTGAGAAGTTCAATATTAATGCGGATAGCGTCTTTCCAATTCTGTCCGAGCGCTGCTTGGATAGCTGCTGTATCGGTACAAGATGAATCGCTCATGAAGTGAAAGTGTATCGGTTTCTTGAGAAAAGTCAATACCAGAAGTACAATGACTAAGTCATCAGCTGTAAGCGTTCAGATAAATATCCGACGACTGAAGCCTGATAGCTGAAGGCCCAAAAAAATGTCCGGTCACTCAAAATGGTCAAAAGTTAAGCATCAAAAAAAAACTACCGATGCAGCAAAAAGCAGCGTGTTTACACATGCTTCCCGGGCGATTTCTATCGCAGTGCGGGAGGGTGGGGGAATAGCTGATCCTGAGAGGAATATCCGTCTTCGGTTAGCCATAGAAAAAGCAAAAGACGTAAATATGCCCAAGAGCACCATAGAACGCGCTATAGCACGAGCTTCGGATCCGCACCACGGTGCGTATGAGCAGATGCTTTACGAAGGATACGGTCCGAACGGAGTCGCTATTCTTGTGGATGTAACTACAGATAGCCGTACGAGAACTTCATCTGCATTGAAAAACATATTTGATCAGGCGGGAGGGCAGCTCGTCCCGCCCGGATCGGTGAGTTTTCAATTTACCCGAAACGGTATGGTCGTCGTAAAAAAGCAAGGACGGCAGTATGATGATATTGTTAATGCTGGTATTGTTGCAGGGGCACACGATGTGGTCGAACAATATGATACTTTTGAAGTATATACAAATCCAGATCAATTGTTTGCGGTTAAAAAGGCGCTTACCGAGAGCGGATGGTGTGTAGATTCATGGGAGATGATAATGAGGACAAACGCTCCGATTCATATAGACGAGAATACCCGCACTCGTGTAGGAATACTGATTGCTAGACTTAAAGAGTATGATGATGTACACCATGTATATAGCAATATCGCATAAAAACTGTCTATGAAACCGCTTGTTTTTTTACGGTTACACCGAAAAGTGAAACGATGGAACAGGGCAAACGAATTGTCGAAACGGCAGGTATTTGTTCTATCTACAGTTCTGTTTACAGGTTTTCTCATGCTGACACAGTTGGTATCTGTAGAATTGCGGTACCCGATGATAGGACTTTTAGCAGTGGGCACGTATTTCGGATGTGCATATAATCTTCGTGATGACCTTGCCCGGGTAGAATGGGTGACATTATTGACATTACCGACAATGTATACGGCTGCGGTTGCAGTGTTCTACTTTTTATTGCCTACAAGATGGCTGACTCGTTTGCCGATTGCCGTTTTGTATGCAATCGGTATGTATGCGCTTCTTTTGACTGAGAATATTTACAATGTCGCAGCAGCGCGTACGATCGCGTTGCTTCGGGCTGCCCATTCAATGGGTTTTTTACTGACATTGATAACGTATTTTTTGCTGGTACAGACGGTATTGGCATATCGGCTTCCTGCTGTTGTGAATGTGATCGGTATTGCGCTGATCACTTTTCCGCTAGCACTCCAGAATTTATGGTCTGTTCAATTGCATCCGGCTATTGAAAAACGGGTTATGGATTTGACTGTGATAGTGACCTTGGTAGCAGGGGAGATGGCATGGATTTTTTCTTTATGGCCGGTAAAAACTACTCTTTTTGCGCTATTTCTTACAACCTGCGTGTATGGTCTGCTTGGTATGGGACAGCAGTATTTATCTGAAAAATTATACAAACGAACCGTAATCGAATTTTTTTCAGTAGTGTGTATTGTATTTATTTTGCTTGTGCTTACGGCAAATTGGCATTCGACATACTAGAGGAGAGGGAAGTGGGAAGTGATATAGTTTGATATAGAAGCAATTTAAGCCTATAATTATTATAGGACAATGTGGATAATTTATTTCACGACATGCCACATTGATTTTCACAGCCTCATGTTAGCTTCATCCTATGTCCATATACGGTCAGCTCTGTTACACAGGGAGTATAAGACTTGAGCCTGGGCGCGCGTCTCTGCTCGCTTCTTTGAGTACATATGTTGTGCGTAAAAATATGCTTTTGGATTGTATTAGCGGGCTAAATCGAGTATTTGTGTACTCTCAAGCAAGAAAAGCAGCCTCAAAAATGATAGTTTAGAGCGTATTAACAGGCTAAATAAACCCGAAAGCGGTATGAATTGCTGGCAGAGATGCGATTAGAACGCTAGACGGATCCGGATGGGTAATCGTATGAGGCTAGATATGCATATATAGATTGTTAATACGCTCTATTTCGAACTTCATCAGGTACGTATATAATACATAATCAGCCTCAATAATATATGTTTGGAGCGTTATAATGCGCTAAATTGCAAGTATTGTAAAAAACCCGAACGCCCGTTTATCGTGTACTGTATGTGCTGATGAAGCATACTGAATATCCGTATATGCAATGGCTGCATGGATGTACAGGAGTGACAGAAGTAGTTTTGCCGATGCCGTCAGAGTACTCTCCCAGTGTCATATAGACCCAGTTATTTGTATCCATTCATACCGAGCCGTTTATGTCTTGATCCGGCAGGCAGGGAAGAAAAATCTCATTAGTCGCACAATAATACTTTTGCGACGTATGTTTAAGTAATTCAGGAAGAGATCCTGTTTTTGGCGTTTTTGAGTCTTTATCTATTTTACTGGTATTGTGTTCGATTATGTGAACAATTGCAGTCAATGTATTTGTGTATCTCCTGTCGATACTATGCCGTAGGATTTTTCGATCAGTTTTTGGGTTCTGGCCTGTGTAAAAAGCAGTCAGTTATTCATTAAAAATAACCGGCATTATTTATGACGGGTTTTATTAAATAATGGGATCATACGTCATCGTTAAATTGAGGGCCTTCCAGGGGCTCTCAGGGGCTCAAAATTGAGGCTAATTTTTATATATACCGTTTACGCCAGGAATACAAAAAATATGTAATAATTCCTGTCGCCAGGTACGCAATAATTGTCCCTGACCAGATCCCAAATATTGCATATCCAAATCGCACAAAAATTGCAAATATTCCGAGATTGATTGTGATGCTTACTAATATGTTTTTCATAATGTGTTTTGTAAATTCAATTCCGTTAGATTTATATGTAATAAGTACCGTCGAGATGGTCAGCGCCGGAAATGTCGCAAAAATTCCGCCCCAAACGGGGCCTAAGAGTTTTGCCGCTAACACACCCATACTTATCACGATGCCGCTTAATACAGCGCGTCCTAAAAGGACATTTAGCGTATATGAAATCCGTATTGGTGTAACCGGTATTAGCTTGATGGTATTGACAATTTTCTTGACGTCGTACATTATGGATTGTAGAGACGTTTATGGATATTACGAAACTCATTCAGGATTTTTTAGAATATCTGGAAATTGAGAAAAATGTCAGCAAATTGACAATCAGGAATTACCGTCATTATCTGGGACGATTTTTGATGTTTTTAGGCGGAGGCATATCTCACTCCCCTACCTCACCATCCCCCGTGAAAAGTTTTAATATTGACGTGAAATATAATATTTCTGAGGCTAAAACGGAAAAATCCGAGGCTAAAATAATACCGATTTCCGCAATTAGTCATGAGAGTATCCGGCAATACAGGCTGTATTTATCCAGGTATGTCGATGAGCATGGCATAAGCTTAAAACGGGTTACGCAGAACTATCACCTTATTGCACTGCGGAGTTTCTTGAAATACGCCGCAAAACGCGATATCCAGACGGTTACGCCGGATAAGATTGATTTGCCGAAAGCCGAAAGCAGGTCTATTAAGTTTCTTAGCCGTGAACAGGTGGACAGGCTTTTGAATATGCCGGAAATTTCAAAAACAGAGGGGCTTCGGGACAAGGCAATCCTTGAGGTATTGTTTTCCACCGGGTTGCGGGTATCGGAATTAGTGTCTTTGAACCGTGACCAGATAAATTTTGACCGAAGGGAATTCGGAGTATTAGGTAAGGGGCGGAAAATTCGCGTTGTATTTTTATCAGAGATTGCGGCCGATTGGCTCCGGCGGTATCTTGCAATCCGCGAAGACGATTTGCACCCTGTATTTATTCGCTATTCAGGAAAGAAGCCGGATGGAAACGACAAAACAGGCGAATCAATCAGGTTAACATCGCGAAGTGTCCAGCGTTCCGTTGAGAAATATGCCAAAAAGGCAAAGCTTCCGATAAAAATTACTCCGCACGGCCTACGGCATACGTTTGCTACGGATTTACTTGGAAACGGCGCCGACCTTCGGGCAATCCAGGAGCTTTTGGGTCACAAAAATGTCTCCACGACCCAGATCTACACACACATCACCAATCCCCGCCTCAGGGAAATCCACGAGAAATTTCATCATAAAGAAGGATGAAAATTTATTCATGCCACTTGCTTCTGCGTCTAGCAAAATTAGTCCGTTCTGGCCGCCCATATATTCCCGGAATTCGTAACCATTGCGGTTATATTCGTATTTGGTCATAGTTTGTGCAATTGTAACAAAGTATATGGTACGATGCCAAAGAACGAATGAAAATTGCAGTATTGTATAACGTACCGTCCCGCCGGTTTGTTAAAGACCCGACGCATCGTGCTGCAGAAGAAGACACGGTGGAATCAGCAACCGAAGTACATGAAGCACTCCTGACAAAAGGAATTCAGTCGCGCCTTGTACCGATTTCTGAAGATACGATACCGGATGCGGTAGCATCCCTTGTCCCGTATGACCTTACATTCAACCTTATTGAATGGACGGGCGTAGATACCAAATATGCAATGCAGACATATGACGAATTTGTTAAATATGAAATACCGATAACCGGTGCCACGAAAGAATGCTACCGCGATACCTGTAATAAAATCCCCATGAAAAAACTTCTGGATGATGCAGGTTTGCCTACCGCACCGTGGCAGTCTTTTCATACCGGCTTTGAGCCTGTATCAGAAACGATTGTTTATCCGTCGATTATCAAAGTGTCCAGTGAACACTCAAGCGTCGGCGTATCCAAAGAATCCATCGTACATACCGAAAAAGAACTCACCAGTGCCGTGCACAGGAGAATAGAAACGTTCCGTCAACCTGTAATTGCTGAAGCATTTCTTACCGGGCGTGAGTTTCAGGTGACGCTCATTGAGCGATTAAACGGGCTTACGATATTGCCACCGGCAGAAATATTGTACATAGACGGAACTGACGTCCCGCTTCTGACGTATGACAGCAGGTGGAATGTACAACATTCTGATTATGGTAATTCTACGGTTGGGATCGTAAAACTGGATGAAAAATTATCATATGTGCTTTCTGACATGTGCATGAAAGCATTTCAAAAGTTATCATTTCGGGATTATGCACGGTTTGATATCCGCTGTAATACTCAGTCCGTGCCGTATTTTCTTGAAGTAAATTCGAACCCGGGCTTAGGTGATGATGAAGAATACGGCATGACGATTTCGTACAAAGCCGCGGGATTAACATTTACGGATTTTGTCTGGGAGATCATCTGCTCCGCGGCCCGGCGGTACGATTTGGTTTAGGGGGTAAAAACCCGTGCAGTATCCACAGAAAAACTCGGAAGAAAATCGGGTTTTCGTGCGATAACCATCATTAGTTGCGATTGCCAGCGCCTGACAAGCCGGTATTTTTTTCCTCGTTTGCTTATTTTTTTTCTTTTAAAATCATAATCCCACCATCGTTCACGAAAATCAGCCCAGTCGTATGACTTCCGTGATCCCGTGGAGCTGTCCAGGAGCACAATTCTGCTTTTGCTGGACATAAATGATGATACCGTCGCCCAGTGGCCGGATTCCGGATGCGGTTCTTCTCGGTCGTTAAGGTCATATAAGTACGAAACGAGTGTTGCACGTGGTGCGTTTGGCGAGTATTTTAATGCGCTTTGAAGATGCCGAAGCGTCGTGTTTTCCATAACAAGACACGATAAGCCTAATCGGGTTATCGCCTTAATCATGTTTTTTGTCGATGTGCCGTTTGAATTTGTACTGCACAGCGTAATAAGGCTTTCAAGTGATTTTTTTATGCCCAAAACTCTGAGAGCAATCTTTAATGCAGACGGACCGCAGGTGGTGTCGTCCGGTTGTTGAATCGGTCGGACTTTGCTTCTACCCATATGAAATCTCCAGGAAAATATGTGGAGCGTTACAACAGCCAGTTTAGCACTGTTTTCGAAACGCAACAAGTCCTATAGTGTGGTATTTATCGGATTTCGTAGCTTAACGTCACCTGCACTGTCAGCTCGGTTGAGCCAGGTTCCACTTGGGTCGGCGGAGCTTCTTGTACAGAATCTAGTGACAATTTCCCCATCATGACCGGTCTCGGCGACGCACCGCCGTCTTCGCTGTAATGAATGATTTTGCCAAGCGTAAAGCCGGCTGTTCTGGCTGCCTGTTCGGCTTTGGATTTTGCATCTTTGACCGCCAATTCCCGTGCCTGATTTTCAGCTTTTGTTTTGTCATCCACGTCAAAGGTGATCCCTCCTACCTGGTTAGCACCGTTTGCCGTTGCCGCATCAATGACTTGATTGGCGTTATTGAGTTTTCTGACCTTGATTGAAAGCGTAGCATCTGCCTCATATCCGGTGATGCTTCGTTCCGGCGTATCATAATCGTATATGGGTGAAATAGAATAGCGTGTTGTTTTGATATCTTTTTCATTGATACCCAGCTGTTTGACGGCATTGGCAATTGCGTTCATCGTGCTGTTCAATTCCTCCTGGGCAGAAGTGACGGTATCCGACTGCGCGCGTACGCCGGCGGAAACGACCGCGATATCAGGAATCATGGTAATTTCTCCTTCGCCGCTTACCGAAAATGTATCAGTTTTTTCCGTTATGATGCTTGAAACGGAAAAAGGGATCGGGCCTGCAACTTTTGTATAGGCAAAAAAACAGAGAAAAAACAGTATTACTATACCGGCAGTATGCTTCATATGACTTTTACCTCCCTGTATGTATCTTACATGCTTCTACCAGATTTTGCATAAGGCAGGCGACATTGACAGGCCCGACACCGCCCGGTGTCGGGGTATATGCATACGCGGTATCCGCAATTTCAGCCTCTTCATAATCTCCGTGTAGTCTGCCGGCAGGATCTTTCCATATTCCTACGCCGATGAGTATTGCGCCTGGTTTGATTTGTTGCCTGTGTATCACCTGTTTTTTCCCGACACAACTGATAACGCAATCGGCATTTTTTAGAATATTGTCGGGGTTTTTTGTTTGTGAATGAATGAGCGATATTTTGCATTGGTGTTTCTGCAGGTATCGGAAAATTGGGCCACCGGCAGTTTCTCCCCTTCCGATTACTGCATACGTTTTTGGTACGGACCGGACTGATCGGATGATTTCTGATACGGCAAGAGCCACGGGTACATCAAACGGAGATTTTTTTTCGAATCCGTCAACATCCTTTTTTAGAGTGACAGCGTATTCCGGCGTTTTTGGGGGAACAGGCCGTTGGACAATAATGCCATGGATTTCGGGATCATTGTTAAAACGGTCTACATCGGAGATGGTGTTGCTTATGATTATCCGGGCCCCGATTTTTTTTGCAGCAATATGTTTTTGCCGGATATATACAAGAGAAGCAGGGTTATTGCCTATTTGGACAACGGCGAGTACGGGTGTTACGCGGAGCGAACAGATACGAGCTCGTACTGTATTCAGTATGTGTTCAGCTAATTTTTTTCCGTCTATGCGCATAGAATAATGTAGTATACATATATTTCCAGTTCAGCTCAGGCAGTATCATGGCAGTGATGATGAGTGCTCCTCCGATAAACGCACCAAATGTAAGCGTTTCCTGATAAACGAAGAAACCAAGTGTTATGGCAAATAGTATTTCGGACAGCATGATGAGGCTTCCGATTTGTGCATCAAGTTTTCTGAATCCGTATACCATAAGTAGCCCGGTCACGGCAAACAATACTCCGAGGGAAATATTTGCAGTCTGAGCAGCGGATGGCTCTAATATAGGCCATGCCTCTGAAAATACAAGTGATAAAGCAAGGTGTATCGGAAACGAAAGGGCATTATCAAGAAATGCCATCTGTGACGGCGGGTACCCTTTAATTTTTTTTGCCAGAATATTCCAGGTTGCGGTGCAGATTCCGGATGCGAATGCAAATATAGCGTACATGGGATTTGTCTGCGCGGTACTGAAACCGTATACCATGAAAAGTCCGATACCTGCCAGAAGGAGAGAAGCTATTCGTAAGGGCGTGGTTCGTTCACGGAATAAGAAGGCTCCGTACAAAAATCCTCCGAGCGTTGAACCGCCGTAAAAAACAAAGTACGTCATGTTGACAGGAAGAGCATTTATAGCAATGAAGAACAAAAGAAATGCCGCAAGTCCCGCCGCCGCCCGGATGCCTATCCACAGCCAATGAGACCATGAAATCGTATGCCAGGAGCGGAACGTGACAGAAAGAATTGCTGCGGCAACCAGGACACGTACCCAGCTTTGGTAAAATAGCGGAAGATCATACCCGACGATGCGCGAAAGGATGCCGAATGTGCCGTAGAGAAAAGCGGCGGATACAAGGCTGAACGTACCGATTACCAACGTTGAATTTTTGCTTCGTTTCACCGCAATAGTATAGCAGATTATTGATATATTCCCTTGACAGGATGAGTATGTTCGTGATTCTCTTAATACTGAAGGAGTATTGTATGAATCAGAAAATGCTGAGCATTTCTTTTGTAGTCGGCGTTGTGGTGCTTATGGCGCTTGTCGTAACCGGTGCATATTTTTTACCGTCCTGGGGAAGATTAACGCTTGATCCCCCGCGAACAGTGACTGTGGTGGGAGAAGCAAAGTCACAGGAAAAAAGCCAGATTGCAATTTTTTCTGCAGGGGTCAATGCATATAATGACGATAAAAATGCAGCGGTTAATGAAGTGAATACGAAAGTATCGGCAATTATTGAGGCTGTAAAGGAATTCGGTGTTTTGGCTGGTGATATCCAGACTCAAAGTTTAAATATCTATCAGAATCAGGAGCAGTATTATGAAGACGGCAGGCAAAAATACCGGGCGGGTCAATGGAATGTGGGTAATACGATAGAAGTGAAGCTCCGAAATGTAGATCAGGCATCCTCGCTAGCCGGTCTTCTTACCAAAAGCGGGGCGACAAATGTTTGGGGACCGAATTTTTCATTTGACGATACCAGCCAGGCAGCTACTGCATTGTTTGATGCGGCATTTACTAATGCTCAAGAAAAAGCCGGGAAGGTCGCAGTCAGCGCCGGTCTGAAGCTTGGCAGCGTTGTAACTATTGTTGAAGCCGGGTCATCCCAACAAGCTGTGCCATACGCCCGCATGGAAGGCGGAGGAGGCGGCGCACCGATCGAAGCAGGCAGCGGTACTGTTGTGAAAACAGTCACCGTGACATTTGAGCTTGAATAGCATTTCTATTCCTGAAGGGCTAGTTACTTTGTCAGGCAGGTTGCCGCGGCAATAGTGTCATCTTTATTGGTAAACCGCATCAGGATAACTCCGCTTGTGGCACGGGACAGCTGTGGAATTGATTTCATCGGGAGTTTGACGACCTGGCCTTTTATTGATGTAAGAATTACCTCTTCTGATTCCTCCGGTACGAGCTGGCTGACAACTACTTTCCCGGTTCTTGGTTTGATTTCAGCGACTTTTACTCCCTGTCCGCCGCGTTTCTGTTTCGGGAATCCTGATACCGGAGTTTTCTTACCGATCCCCTTCTCCATAATGGTTAAAAAGTCCGATTTTTTGTTTTTTTGGTTAATGATATCCATGGAAATGACATAGTCGTTCTGTTTGAGCAGAATACCCCGGACACCCATCGTGTCTCTCCCGGTAGACCGGACTTCGGTTTCCGAAAACCTGATAGATTTCCCATCGTGTGTCACAAGCAGGACGTCATCATTTCCGCTTGACAGTTTTGCCCAGGCGAGCTCATCACCGTTTTCAAGTTTTATTGCAAGAAGTCCGTTCCTTCTGATGTGTTCATATTCCGTAATTTTAGTTTTTTTCACCACGCCTTTTTTGGTTGCCATAACGATGTAATTGATCCCCTGCTCTTTCTGTTCTGTCCGTTTCAGGGAATATGTAAGAAGTGAGGTGACTTTTTCGTTGCTTTCGATATTTATCAGATTGACAACCGCTTGGCCTTTGCTTTGCCTGCTTGCTTCCGGTACATCCCATACCCGTACTTGGTAGACCTTGCCTTTTTCCGTGAAAAAAAGCATGTTGTCATGTGTTTCTGCGGATACCAGTTTATCAATGGTGTCTTCTTCCTTTGTTGTCATGCCGATGACGCCTTTTCCGCCTCTTTCCTGGAGCTTAAATGCTCCACGCGGGACACGTTTGATATACCCGGTTTCCGTCATAGTGATGATTGTCGGTTCATTGGCGATAAGCTGTTCATCAGAAAACTCACCGACTTTGCTTTTATATACTTTTGTTTTTCTGGCATCACCGTATTTTTCTTTGAGTTTAATCAACTCCTGCGTAATCACCTTGAGGATTTTTTCCGGATGGGCAAGAAGATCTTCCAGATATGCGATGGTTTCGCGTATGAGCGCCAGTTCATCTTCAATTTTTTGCCGTTCAAGGGCAGCCAGACGCCGAAGTTGCATATCAAGGATTGCTGTGGCCTGAATATCGGAAAGCTTGAATCGTGCCATGAGTTTTGTGCGCGCATCATCAACGTCCTTCGCTTTTTTGATTAGTGTAATGACTTCATCGATATGGTCAACAGCAATTTTTAGTCCTTCAAGGATGTGTTCCCGCGCTTTTGCCTGTTTGAGCTCAAATGTACTTCTCCGGAATACAACATCATGTCGGTGCTTGATATATTCTTCAAGGATTTCCCGCAACGTCAGTGTTTTTGGCGTACCGTCCACAAGCGCAACGATATTTACCGGGAATGTTGATTGGAGCTCTGTGAGTTTATAAAGATTATTGAGAATTTTTTTCGGTTGAGAATCCCGTTTCAGTTCCACAACAACGCGGATTCCTCTGCGGTCTGATTCATCCCGAAGATCGGAAATGCCTTCGAGTTTTTTATCTTTGACCAGGTCAGCTATTTTTGCGACAAAATTTGCCTTATTTACCTGGTATGGAAGCTCCGTAATGGAGATTGCGCTTTTGCCGTTTCCGATATCCTCGATTTCTGCTTTGCCGCGCATGACGATTTTACCGCGACCGGTGGCATATGCGTTTCGGATTTCTTCGATGTCATAGATCATGCCGGCAGTAGGAAAATCCGGTCCCTGGACGTATTCCATGAGCGTTTCCAGCGTCACATCAAAAGAAAATTGAGGCGCGGAAATATAATCGGTTTTATTGATTTTTACTTTGGAAATAAGATAGATAATTGCATCGACAATTTCACATAGGTTATGCGGCGGAATTTTCGTGGCCATTCCAACGGCAATACCCTCGCTTCCCATCAGCAGCAGATTCGGGAGTTTTGCCGGGAGTGTGACGGGTTCCTGAATGGACCCGTCAAAGTTCGGTACGAAATGCACCGTTTCTTTATCAATATCCAGAAGCATTTCATCAGCGATCGCATCCAGGCGGCATTCCGTATACCGCATGGCGGCCGGAGGGTCTCCATCAATGCTTCCGAAGTTCCCTTGTCCGTCTACCAGCGTATAGCGCATGGAAAAATCCTGTGCCAACCGGACTAATGCTTCATATACGGCGGAATCACCATGCGGATGATATTTGCCGAGCACTTCTCCGACAACCGTTGCGCTTTTTTTGTACTTGCTTGAGTGATGCATGCCTGTGGTGTGCATGGCGTACAGGATTCTCCTGTGCACGGGCTTAAGTCCGTCTTTCACATCCGGCAATGCACGTGCCACAATAACGGACATAGCATAGTCAAGATATGACTTCTGCATTTCCGTAACGATTTCCGATGGGTTTACTTTTCCGATATCAGACATATGAGTATTATTTCAGGCGGCTGCAACGATACCATCACACCGCATTGTATTCGTTATTTGTTTTTCATTCCGTCTGTTACTTCTTTTTCTGCCGTCCTTTTCCCTTTCCAGTCTTTGATCTTGACCCATTTTCCCGGTTCCAGTTCTTTATAATGCTCAAAGAAATGTTTGATTTTTTCTTTCGTTGGTTCCGGAATATCCGATACATCCTTCCATCTGCCGTAGATAGGGTCTGATTTTTCGGATGGTACGGCAATAACTTTTGCGTCTATTCCTGATTCATCTTCCATTTCAAGTAGCCCGATAGGTATTACATTGATCAAAATACCCGGATAAAGCGGCTGACTGCATAAAACCATGACGTCTACAGGATCTCCGTCTCCGGATTTTGTGTTAGGGACGAATCCATAATTTGCAGGATATCCCATGGTAGTCCGTACGAATCGGTCGACTGCAATAACCTCCGCATTCTTGTCCATTTCGTATTTAACCATGCACCCTTCAGGTATTTCTATAATTACGTTAATATCCTGTGGTGGATTATTGCCCGGTGTAATGTTTTTTAGATTCATAAATACCTCCTATTTTTTTAAGCACCAAATATCAAATTACAAACAAAATGTATTGTATGTTTGGTGCTTTGGTATTGTTTGATGCTTGTGATTTGAGATTTGTTGTTTCATATTATATATTTATATATCTAACGTAGCACTCTTGGCGTGTGTTTGGATAAATCGTTTTCTCGGCGGTACTTCGTTGCCCATAAGCAAGGAAAAAACTTGATCTGCCTGCGCGGCGTCATCAAGCATTACCTGCCGCATAACCCGGTGTTGTGGATTCATTGTTGTTTCCCATAATTGCTCAGGGTTCATCTCTCCCAGACCTTTGTATCGTTGGATTACTGGTTGTGTTTTTCCTTCACCCGTGACTTTTGTGAGTGTATGCTTTAGTTCATCGTCCGTATAAGCGTACTGGCTGGTTTTGCCGGATGTCACTTTGTATAGCGGCGGTTGTGCAATATAGAGGAATCCGCGTTCGATAACAACAGGAAGATGCCGATAAAAAAGTGTGAGAAGGAGTGTCATGATGTGTTCACCATCGACGTCAGCGTCCGTCATGATGATGATCCGTTGATAGCGGAGTTTATCCGGGTTCATCGTTTCCCCTATTCCCATACCGAGCGCTATGATAAGTGCTTTAATTTCTTCAGATTCTACGATCTTATCCAGCCGTGCCCGTTCGGTATTCAGTATCTTCCCTCTGAGGGGCAGTATTGCTTGGAATTTCCGGTCCCGTCCCTGTTTGGCGCTGCCTCCGGCGGAATCCCCTTCGACAATGAAAAGTTCTGACACAGATGCGTCTTTTTCCTGACAGTCTGCAAGCTTCCCCGGAAGGCTTGCTCCTTCCAGAGCACCTTTTCTGATAATGGCATCCTTAGCCGCTTTTGCCGCAAGCCGTGCCTTGCTTGCAAGGTATACCTTTTCTAGGATTCTCCGCGCATCGGACGGGTTTTCCTCAAAATGCGTATCCAGTGCTTCTTTTACGGCAGCTGCCGTAAACGGCTGTACCTCCGCGTTTCCGAGCTTCCCTTTAGTCTGGCCTTCAAATTGGAGGCTTACAGAGGGCATTTTCAGATAGACGATTGCCGTGAGGCCTTCTTTCGTATCGTCACCGATAATAGTGTCTTTTTCGCTTTTGAACGCGCCGATTTTTTTTGCATAATCGTTAATGCATCGGGTCAGCGCCATGCGAAAACCCGTCAGATGCGTGCCGCCTTCCGGCGTAGGGATGACATTGACGTAGGATTCAATAGTTTCCGAAAAACCGTCGTTGTACTGTACGGCTACTTCTATGGTCAGGTCGCCGTCGGTTTTTGAAAAGTATATTGGCTCATGCAGGATATCCTTATTCCTGTTCAATGCAGCGACGAGTGATCGGATACCGCCCTCAAAATAGTAGCTGGCTTCCTCGCCGGTGCGTTCATCACGCAGGTGGAAAGCAAGTTTGGCGATAAGATATGCCCGATCCCTGACTTGTTTCTTGACAGTGTGGAAGTTTAAGGAAATACCCTCTTTAAAAATATCAGTATCAGGCATGAAGGAGACGATTGTTCCGGTATCGGATGTTTTTCCGAGAGTCTTAACCGGTCCTTTTGGGACGCCGCGAGCATATTCCTGTGCCCACGCGTGTTTGTCGCGGTGTACCTCTACATGTACATAGGATGAAAGTGCATTTACGACAGATGCGCCGACGCCATGCAGGCCGCCGGATATTTTATATGCCTTGCCTTCAAATTTTCCTCCGGCATGAAGTTTGGTCATAACCAGTTCAAGGGCGGAAACGTTATATTTGGGAACCTTGTCTACCGGGATGCCTCTGCCGTCATCACGTACTGTTACGGAATCATTTTCGTGTATAGTAATCCAGACATTTTTTGCAAATCCGGCCAGCGCTTCGTCTATCGAATTGTCGATTATTTCATTTAGACAATGGTGGACTCCGGCAAGACTCGTTGTGCCGATATACATAGCTGGTCGTTTTCTGACTGGCTCAAGTCCCTCAAGAACGACTATCTGATCAGCGGTGTATGTATCAGTATTTTTTCGCATTTTTCTGTAAAGGATTTTGGATATTGACGTCGTAGCCCCGACAGGGTACGCCGGGGCATTCTTATTCCATTGTACATAAGCATGTATTACTTGTCCAGACGTACCGATGTCATGCAGTACATGAGGAAACAGGAAGAAATATATGCTCGAGAAGAAGCTGCGGATGTATATGATTGTCTGTCAGTTGTCGGGCAGATAAAAGACCGTGCAGCAGGAATGCGGCAGGAATAGATACATTTTTCCATATGATCGTTGAATGTGATTGATTCCTGAGGCTTTGTGCAAGTTCTTGTATTGCCTGGTTAATGAATTGGGCATAGGCTTCCTTTGATTTTCCTATTGTCATAATCAGTTCAATGCGTCTGCCAGCCGGTGCACTGCAGAGGGCGGCTACAGTCGGAAGGCACGACATGTCGACATTTTTTATAACGGGTTCTTCCGGAAGATGGATGAGCTGGCATCGGGATACGATTGTAGGAAGTACTGCTGTTTCCGATGGTGCACCGATATCGATACGTGCATGTTTGGGAGGTTCTTCTAATGTTTTTAGCATTGCCTGCTGAGCAGCAGGAGTCAGTTGAGAGGCGTCATACAGTACTAATGCAAGAGTTGCGCCTGCAGATTGGGGTGCAAGCTGCAGCGAACGCAACATGGCGCGTATTTCGGCAATACCAATAGAAGGCGTGTCCGTATGCATAGTGATCCGGTTATGATATGCGACATGCGCAGTGTTGAGGGCAATATCAATATGAGTTTTTCGTACTTCCGAGGAAGGACTGATGTATAAATATGCATGCATTGCTCTTGCATTATAAATTAAATGTACCGCATAATACATATAGGCCACCGTAAGGGTGTTGTTACGTGCGTATGGAAGCAAAAACTGCCCGGGATATCCTTTCTGTTTTAGTTACGGACCGCGTTATTACGCAGGATGTAGCTGACGCTGTCCGTCTTGAAGCGTTGAATACCGGTAATCAGGTAGAAACAATATTGAAACATAAGCATTTAGTATCCGATTTGGAGTATGTCAAAGCACGTTCCAAATATCTGAACATTGATTTTGTTTCATTGACTAACGTAGCTATTTCACCTGATGTGGTCAATTATATTCCGGAACCCGTTGCTCGAAAATATACGTTAGTCCCGTTCCAGGTCGATACGGATGCTTTGGGTACGTTATCGGTTGCCATGGTTGACCCGCTTGATTTTCAGGTTATAGAGTTTTTGGAAAAGAAGTCCGGACGGCAGATCAAGCCCTTTATGGCTTTGCGGGAGGATATATTGTCGGTGATAGATGAGTTGTATACGCAGAGTCTGGGAGCGGACGTTACGGCAGCTTTAGAGGAAACGGCTCCCTCGGTAAAAACATATGAAGCAGGCAAATTAGGAGAAGTGATCAGAGAAGCTCCCATTGCTCAGATCGTATCCGCAATTCTTGAACAAGCGATACGTATCCGCGCATCTGATATTCATATCGAACCGCTTATAGCCGAAACAAGAGTGCGGTACCGGGTAGATGGAATACTGCAGGAACGGCTTGTATTGCCCCACAGGCTGCAGGATGCAGTCGTGTCGCGTATTAAAATTCTTGCGGACATGAAAATTGACGAAAAACGAATTCCTCAGGACGGAAGGTTTAATTTCAAAATGGGAGATTCGGAAGTGGACCTTCGTGTATCTACGCTTCCGACGGTACACGGTGAGAAAGTAGTCATGCGGTTGCTAAAAAAGTCAGGCGGCGTTCCTTCGCTACCGGAATTAGGATTGCGGGGGCTTGCGCTGAAAAATCTGCAGCTTGCGATTGCGCGTCCGCACGGAATAATCCTTGTTACAGGTCCCACCGGATCCGGAAAAACGACGACGCTCTATTCGGCTTTGTCGATATTAAATAATGCAAAAGTTAATATCATGACGCTTGAAGATCCTGTCGAATACGAAATTTCCGGTGTCAATCAGGTGCAGATTAATCCTCAGGCAGGACTTACATTTGCGACAGGGCTTCGGTCGTTTTTACGCCAGGACCCCAATATCATTTTAGTAGGAGAGGTTCGTGATCAAGAAACAACAGAACTTGCTATACAGGCCGCACTGACAGGTCATCTTGTATTCTCTACGCTTCATACCAATAATGCTGCAGGTGCAATTCCCAGGCTGATTGATCTTCAGGCGGAACCGTTTCTTATCGCTTCAGCGTTAAATGCGGTTATCGGACAACGTATAGCCCGAAAAATTTGTCCTTCCTGTAAAGAGGAGTATACGCCTGACAGTTCCGTGTTGAAGGATATTTCTTTAGTCGTACAAGCTTTATGGCCGAAGGATAAAGAAATGGTTCTGTATCGCGGAAAAGGGACGGTAAACGGAAAGACATGCGAATCATGCGGCGGATCCGGCTACCTGGGGAGAGTCGGCATTTTTGAGGTATTTCCCGTTTCGGATGTTATCAGTAAGCTGGCATTATCCCGCGCTCCGATGAAAGACATTGAGGACCAGGCAAAGAAAGAGGGAATGATAACGATGAAACAGGACGGATATTTGAAGGCGCTTGAGGGTGTAACTACGATTGAAGAAATATTAAGGGTGGCTCAGGATTAGATACGCATAATCGCTATGGAAATACAACAGTTATTTGCTGAAGCTGCACGTAAAGAAGCATCTGACCTTCATATTATTGTCGGTTTTCCGCCGATGCTCCGTATATCCGGTACACTGCTTCCTGTGGAAGGGATGCCTGTTCTGACTCAAGATATGGCAAAACTGCTTATCGATGCAACACTTTCCCCTGAGCAAAAAGATATCTTTTCTACAAATAAGGAATTGGATTATTCGTATGCGACTCAATTTGGCAGATTTCGGGTCAATACATATGTTCAGAAAGGTACAATAGCCGCCGCGTTTCGTCTTATTCCCGACAAGATCAAGTCTATTGAGGAATTAGGTTTGCCGGAAATATGCCATGAATTTGTCAAACTGCGCCAGGGTCTTGTCCTTGTCACGGGGCCGACCGGTCACGGGAAATCAACGACATTGGCTTCGATGCTTAATATCATCAATCAGACTAAAAATGTGCATATCGTGACGATAGAAGACCCGATAGAGTATGTATACCCGACATCACAGGCAATTGTATCGCAGCGCGAAATGCATGATGATACGCATTCGTGGAGTATTGCACTTCGCAGCGTATTACGGGAGGATCCGGATGTTGTTCTCATCGGCGAGATGCGGGATTTCGAAACGATTCAGTCAGCACTTACTATAGCAGAAACAGGCCATTTAGTTTTTGCCACACTTCATACGAATTCCGCATCGCAGTCCATTGACCGTATCGTCGATGTGTTTCCGGAAAACCAGCAGGTCCAGGTCCGGTTGCAGTTATCGAATGTGTTGGAAGGCATTGTATCGATCCGGTTAGTACCTGCAATAAGCGCCGGGCGTGTGCCTGTTACGGAAATACTGACAGCCACTCCTGCCATTCGTACCCTGGTGCGGGAAGGGAAAACACACCAAATAGACAATATCATTCAGACTTCAGCGGAATTCGGCATGATGACGTTGGAAACATCACTCGTGCGCGCAGTGAAGGAAGGGAAAATTGCAATGGATACGGCGGTATCTTTTGCTCTGCGTCCGGAAGAACTTGGCCGGCTGATGAACACGAAAGTGCAGTCACAGCAGCAGGTGATGGCCGGAGCAGCATCCGTGGCGAAATACTAAAGTTCATGAGTATCAGTAATCCGTATGTCTTTTTATTCATACAAAGCCAAAGCAGACGACGGGAAAATGGTGAAAGGTCTGGTCGAGGCTCCGAATACGGCTGCCGCGTCAAAGGTTCTGCATGATAAGAAATTGTTTGTCGTGCAGCTTTCAGAAAAAAAGGAGCAGGCGGGAGTGTCGCTGCAGAAAATTTCCAAGCGGGTGCCGTTTAACGATATTGTAAATTTTACCCGTCAGATGTCGACAATGATTGTTGCAGGATTATCTCTTCCGGAATCCCTGAACATCATCCGCGGACAGACAAAAAATACCATATTCAGTGCCGCAATAAACGAAATTGAGCATCACATTACCAGCGGCGGAAATTTCGTCGATGCGCTTTCGAAGTATCCGAATTTTTTTTCTCCTGTATATATTGCGCTTGTTCGTGCAGGCGAATCGTCAGGCCAGCTCGATAAGGTTATGGTTCGGCTTGCAGAAACCATGGAGCAGCAGCGTGAATTCCGCAGCAAAGTGCGGGGAGCCATGATATACCCGATTATTATTCTTACAGGTATGGGGATAGTCATTATGATTATGATGACGGTCGTAGTACCGAAGCTTACCGAGTTATATCAGGATTTTGGTGTTGACTTGCCGTTTACCACACAGTTGCTTATTTCCGTTTCTTCCTTTTTTGTCGTAGCGTGGTGGGCTATTATTCTTATTGTTATCGGCATATCGTATATATTTGTCCGATGGAAAAAGACAAAAAAAGGCGAGGAAATTATTGACTCCGTATTTTTGAAAATCCCGTTGTTTGGCGAACTTCAGAAAAAAGTTATTCTTGTGGAATTTACCAAAACATTGTCGATGCTTATCACGTCCGGCATCAGGCTTCTTGATGCACTGGATATCCTTAAGAATGCCCTGGGGAATGTTCATTTTCGTAATGCTATCGTGGATATTTCCAGAAAAGTAGAACGCGGGTTTCCGTTAGGCGAGACGTTTGCGCAATATGAGGTGTTTCCTCCCATCGTGTCCCAGATGATGCGGGTCGGAGAAGAAACGGGGAAACTGGATGATACCCTGAATAAACTGTCAGATTATTTCCAGTCGGAGTCGGAACATTTAGTAAAAGGCCTGACTACTGCCATTGAGCCGATCATTATGGTATTTCTTGGGGTGGGTGTTGGGTTTATTGTAATTTCCGTTATCACGCCTATCTACAGCCTTACCAATCAATTCCAATAATGTATCAGGCTACTTGACAATGTTTTTCATATCATGATACACCTATATATATGAAACATTCAGCTGCCCGCCGTGGATTTACGCTCATTGAGCTTCTTATTGTAATAGCGCTTTTGGGAGCGCTTGCTGTTGGGCTACTTGCGACTATCGACCCGTTTGAACAGCTTAAGAAGGGCCGCGATACCTCGCAAAGAAATACCGTGTCGGAGCTGTATAACGCTATTTTGCGGTATTATTCCATAAAAGGATACTTCCCGTGGAATACTGCAAGTACCACAAACGTGACTTCCGGTCAGGTATTCAATGATTTTTCTTCTTCCGTGGATGAACTGATAGCCGTAGGAGAACTGAAAGCCCGATTTATGGATCTTGCTGGATCCGGAAACCTGAACAAATTGTATATCTATTCACCGTCAGCAGAACATGCAGCAGTTTGCTTTATGCCGGAATCCCGGTCTTTTCAGGCTGATGCAAATACTATTTATGATCAGTCAGGGATAACGAGTTCGGGATTTGGTAGCAGCTGCCTCGGCGGCGGCGGCACATCACAGACGTGTTTCTACTGCATTCAATAGCCGCATAGTACATAGGCGGTGACCCTGTCCGGCTTACTGCTCCCGGGCAAAAAGATGATATCGATACTTCTGTTTGGCATCTTTGTCGGAGTATATGCGGCGTTTGCCGTCCATGGCATTGTGCCCGGTGATGCGGGTGATCTTGTTACAGCTTCTGCAACATTCGGCGTCCCCCACCCTCCCGGATACCCGCTCTATACGTTTCTCGGTTGGCTTTTGACGCGGATGCCAGTGGCGACTCCTGCGTTTCTTGTTACGGTCTTGTCATTTATTCCGCATGCACTTACGGTGTCTGTTATATATTTATTTGTATTCCGGCTGACAAAGAACCGTTTTTCCGCACTGTTTAGCTCGCTGACATTGGCCGGAAATTATGTTTTTTTCCACTATAGTATTACGCCTGAGGTTTTTGCTTTGCTTGATTTTTTTTCGGCAGTGATTCTATATTTTGCGGTTATCATGCATCAGAAAAAAAAGACACCGATGATGTATTGGTATCTGCTGGCATTTCTATTCGGGCTTGCCCTTTCACATCACCCGTTCATTGTCCTTCTTATTCCTTCGGTAGTATTGCTTCTTTATAAAAAACGTACGGATGTATTCCGGAAGCCGATGCACATACTTCGGGTTGTCAGTCTGATAATCCTGGGATTTCTGCCGTATGTATACTCTGCTATCGCAGCCCGTGGTGATGCAGTGGTGAACTGGGATCGTGTAACAACGCTTCATCGCATGTTTCGTCTAATGACCCGTGCGGACTACGGATCCTTTATGTCCGGAGGTACAGTAGGCCATTCCTTGCTTGAGCGGATGCTGAATGTACGAATATATTTGGGTTTCGTAGCTATTGATTTTACGTATATCGGTATTGTGCTTGCTTGTATTGGATTTGTATGGCTGTGGAGACGGCATCGTCTGGTATCAATGTCGCTTGCTCTTGGTTGGTTTTTTGCTGGCCCGGTGTTTAGTTTTTATGCAAGTTTTCAGACGATTAACCGGTTCGTATTGGCTACAGTAGAGCGTTTTGTTCTGCCGAGTTATCTGCTTTTTTCGATCAGTATCGGTATCGGTATTATACCGGCATCCCGTGGTATTGCGTATGTGATCAGTCGGTTTGTGCACAGAAGGCATGCGTTGCTTGTATGCTTATCCGGTCTTGTATTATTTGTGTATCCCGTTTCAATGGGAATAGCGAATGCCTGGAAGTTTTTTGGATTGTCCGGTGATTATTCTACAAACAACTACGCGCAGGACCTTTTACGTAATACCCCAAAGAGTGCCATTGTATTGCTTACCCGAGACACGCCGCTATTTGCTTCTCAATACATGCGGTATGTACTAGGATATCGAGCCGATACGATGTTGCTTCATAGCAACAGGCTGCAGTCCGCAGATTATCTTGAGGTGATTGCCGGAGCGTTTCCAAAGATTGTATTACCTGAAAAACATATTGATGCAGCAGGTAATCTATCAAAGATTATCGGACAAAACGCCGGTCATTACCCTATTATTTCGAACGTGGCGTATCCAGATATCGATGCTTGGGAATGGGTACCGCATGGATTATTGTATGTGCTTACTTCACAAAATGACGTGCCGCCGCCGGAGACCGTGTTTGAAACAAACCGTGCGTTGTGGAATGCGTTCCGAGATCCCGAGTCCGGTACACTTTCCCGATATACGCACCTGTTTTTATCAAATGTATCTGATGAATATGCAATTGCGGCAAATCAAATAGGGAAATATTTATTAACAAAGAATGCGTATAATGAGGCAGCATTTTTTTACCGGAAAGCAATAACCTATAATTCAGATACTCAGGCACCAATTGCGTGGATGTATTTTGGTTTAAGCCAATCACTGCTTGGGTTTTGTGATGAGGCGCTTGCCGCGTACGCGAAGGCCGGAGAATACCCGCCGTTTGGATCTAATGCCGCTTTGTTGTTTTACGAGGCTGAGACATACCGTACCTGCGTCGGTGATGCTGTGCAGGCGCAGAAGCTGTATGAACAGTACCGTGAATTGGTTGCCGAATCGGAAGTACCATTAGAATTATCCCGGCCAGATACATTGCCGCGCTAATGCATATACCGTCGTGAACTGTTTTTGGCTGATATGAGTATTCAATCGTATGCGTGCCCGGGCCAACCACAACGCCTCGTTGTTTGAGATTCACCGGGAATATATGTGTTTTTTTTCCGTCCACTGTTGCATTCCAGCCCGGATAAAAGGTATCGGTAAGGACTATAAGCGCGGGATACTCTGATATTGTAGCCTGTATCGATATATAGGTATCTGATTGGTCCGTGATACGGACATTGTGAGTTGTTGCTTTCGGCGGTTGAATATTTTGAAGCTGCGCATATGTCTGGAAATCAGAACGGGATACAACCGCATGTTGTCCCGGTGTATAGGAATCCGAAAGAAATATTGGCACCGCTTCCGTATATGATGCGACTGGATGAATGTCTGTAGCTGCCCATGCGCGGGGTACAGCGCCGGGATTATCGTAGACATGTCGGGCAAGGGCTCCGAACATGCGCACGTCAGAAATCGTGAGGTTTTCAGAATCTATCGGGGTAAATGATACGACTGTTGTGATGCCCAGCATATCTAATATTTTGGATGCGGAAACTGTGGCAATATCGGAAGTTACTGTAATCGTTTCGGACAATACGGAATCAGCTATCGTAGAACGGTACAGAAACCGTCCGGCAGTAATATCATGTTGGGGAATGCCGTATACTACGTTTGCATTCGGTGCATAGGCATATTGCAGAAGCGGCCGGAAAAAATCAGGATTGCTCCATCCGTTATGTAGGTATTCTTCATTATGGATACGGGAGACGCCGATTGTGTAGATTTTGTTTCCTTTCGGCGGTTGTGTTTCCTTTTCAAGCATGGGTAGAGCGGGAGTGTATATGTGATATTGATGGAAAGCCAGTATGAGGTCGGAAACGGTTATGAATATCATGATAAGAAGCAGGATCCGGATATGTAATATTTGGAACCGTTTCCACATCCGGTCAAAACCATATACAGCAACGATAATCAGGCTTATGGCTGTAAGCCAGAGAAAACGGGATGGGACGCGGAACAGGTTCATCGGCCAGAATGTATAGAGTAAATATATTGGCGAATGGCGTCCCCAGGCAAGTAGAATTCCAAGAATTCCAACCCCTATCCAAAACCAACCGGATGGGATGCTTTTAATCCGTTTAAGCCCGTACCCGAAAAACAAAAGCGGTAATAGGCCGATGTATGCGGTATTTTCCCAAAAGATACTGCCCCCGAACAGTGCAAAATGCGGATAGCTTCCGAGTTTCGGATCCCCGAAAAAATACGGAGAAAAAAAGGTCAGAAGGTGCGAAATCGGCATGGAAAATTGTGTTGCCGCGACAAACCCGAAACCATTTGGAAATACGCTCTCGGAAAGAAATTCTCGGGAAGGAAGTATTTGTGCAGCAGATGCCATGAAGCCGAGTATGGTTCCCAGAAAAACCAATAGTCCCCGGGCAGACCGGTGTGTGAACGCATGCCAGCTGCTATAAAGAAGTATAAGCATGGCGGTGATAAGCACTGTCTGCGGCGCTCCGGTAAAAAACTGTTGGGAAACGAGCAGCATGAGGACCATGGTAAGCCGTTGTATGTGCGTATGGTGCAAGAGACGGACTACAGTTGCCAAAATGAGCGGTATTAGGCTCAGCCCCTGCAGCAGGGAGATGTGCGTCAGATGCAGGATTGGTTGGGCAGATACGGCGAATACCAAACCACCAAATAACGAACCGGCTTTTTCGATAGTAAGCGTACGGAGTAATATATACATGCCGAACCCGGCAGTGAAAAGTGCAAAGATAAGAGTCAGGTTGTATGCAACGGGAAAAGGTACAAGAGAGTACAGAATAATATTCGGCAGGAAGAAAGTTCCTGCCTGCCCTTCTGCAAGTACAGGGAACCCGTCGTTTATTCCGGTATGCCAGAGAGGCAGACGGAAATGCCTGATTGCATCCGCAAGAATGTATTTAAATGAAAAACTTGTGTGCCAGGCGTCACTCGTACCGTAATCAGGGGTGATAAGAATCTGAATTTCAGGAAAAAACAGCCGATACTGCGATACCAGGATAACGAATAGAATAATCAGGCCTGCAAACAGATCAGGGATGCGTCGTCGCATGATATGTATAGAAGGCAGGCAGCACATATCATAACATATTAATTGACTTTCCGCGGTTTCCCTGTGAGTATACATATATGGCAGGTTTTTTGGCCGGTGTAATCGGTGTTTGTATCGGTTCTTTTCTGAATGTCCTTATAGACAGACTTCCTTGCGGGCAGAGCATTATGGGCAGATCACGCTGTGATTTATGCCGAAAAAAACTACGCTGGTTTGAGCTAGTACCTATTTTTTCATTTATCATACAGCGGGGCCGATGCAGAAGGTGTAAAAAACGGCTTTCATGGCAGTATCCGTTTGTTGAGGTGGTCACAGGCATGCTGTTTTATATTCTTTCCATGGTACTCCCCTTTCCTAGAGAGGCGGCAGTATTTCCGTTCATTCAGTACGGTGCCTGGTTTGTTGCGGTTTCGGTATTGTTTGCGATTATTGTTGCTGATTTTAAGTATTTTATTATTCCGGACAGCCTGCTTATTGTGCTGTTTTTAGCGGCGGGAGTTTCCATCGTTCCGATCGGGCTGCACGAAGGACTGATACGATTATTTACAGGTGTAGTTGCAGGCGGAGTATTTTTTGGGTTGTGGGGAGTTACACGCGGTAAAGGCATAGGGTTTGGAGATGTAAAGCTTGTGAGTGTGATGGCAATAGTATTAGGGTTCCCGGCAATTATTGTCGCGCTGTATACAGCGTTCTTGACCGGTGCGTTGTACGGTGTCATACTGATGATAACAGGCCGGGCTGGAATGAAGAGCCGTGTAGCATTCGGTCCGTTTCTGCTTGTTGGTGGCTTTGTGGCGTTATTGTGGAGCAAGCAAATTCTTCTGTATTGGGGGTATATATGAACGTGCGTGTATTTGGGTTTACCCTTATTGAATTGATGGTCACTATTTCCATTATTGCCATTATCATTGCCATCGGCATCGCGTCGTATACGGGCATCAATAAGCGGTCACGGGATACCAAACGCAAAAGCGATCTTGAACAGATACGGTCTGCTCTGGAAATGTACCGGGCGCAAAATGGCTTTTATCCACAGCTTGGCGGTCTGGAGGATTCGTTCATGTATGCATATGATCTGGATACATATCTCGTTCCATCATATATGTCAGATATTCCATCAGATCCGATAAATTCTTCAAATTATATGTATCGATATAAAGCTACCAGTGAGGTGGATAATAGGTATTACGGGTATTGTCTGTCTGCATTTTTAGAAACTCAAAATCAGGATGATACATGCACGCCGGATAGTACCTTGTCTCATAATATAGGTTTAAGAAACCCATGACGCAAAAACGAGCATACGGTTTTACTCTCATTGAGTTGTTGATCGTGATAGCTATTACCAGCCTGATAACAGGATTTTCTATTGCATCATATACGTCATATACGCGAAAGGAACACATCAGGCAGGCGGCGTTGAATTTGAAATCAACACTGCGTTTTGCCCAGACACGGTCAATCGCTGCACAGAAACCCCAGGAAGGGTGCACGACATATATCGGCATGCGCATTACGTTTGCCAGCGATGGATATACAGTACAGCACCAGTGTACTGAAGGCGTTATCGGAAATGGCGACAGCACTTCATTACCTGAAGGAATTGTGTTCAGTCCCGTGCCGGCCAGTTTTACTTTTATGGTGCTTACCCGCCGGGCAAGCCTGGATTCAGACCAGGACATTACGATTACAGACGGTACAGAAGAATATGTTCTCCAAATTACTTCAGAAGGGGAAATAAATGATCAGGGATTCCAATAGTTTTTCACGCGGCCAGACGCTTTTGGAAATCGTTATTACAATTGCAATTGTTGCTATTCTTGTGACCGGGCTTGTCGGAGCGGCAACATCTTCTTTGCGGTTCAGTCAGGAAAGCAGGGAGCGTTCATCTGCGGTCAAGTATGCCCAAGAGTCTATAGAATTGGTTCGGAACATGCGGGATTCCTTATCATGGCCGGAATTCCTTGAATACAGCGGATCCGGATCTCAGTCATGGTGTCTTAATGCGGATAATATATGGACGCTAAAAGGCGGGATGGAATGCGATCCGATTGATACCGGCAGCAGGTTTAGGCGGTCACTGACGTTTATATGGAGTGATCCGTTAATGCACGTGGTATCGACGGTTTCCTGGAATACCGCAGGCCAGGAGTTTTTTACGGAATTACAGACACATTTTACACAATGGTAATGAACAGACGCATACAATCAGGGTTTACACTATTAGAAATATTAATATCCATAGCGATCATTGCGGTTTTGGGCGTTGTATTGAGCCAGGTATTTATTTCGACAATGCGGACAAATACGAAGACTGAATACCTGAAGGAAGTCAAACAGACCGGAGATCTGGCAGTAGAGACGCTTGCTCGTATGATACAGAATGCGTATGCAGTAACATGTGTCAGCGACAAAGAACTGGAGATTCAAAATCCGGATGGAAACACAACGACAATCGCATGCACAATAGATGGTGCAATATTGCGCTTGGCTTCTTCAAGCGCAACAATAACGGAATATATTACATCGGAAGGTGTGACGCTTGGCACTGATTCGTGTGCAACAAGCGCTCTTTCATTTGATTGTACGGAAACGTCCGGGCAAAGGACGATGGTGACGATCTCGTTTACCTTATCCCGAGCGGGGTACGCAGGAGGCGTGTTTGAAGAGGCTGAACACAGTTTTCAGACAAGCGCGGTCGTTCGTAGCTCTGTTCAATAACACGAATCAGCATCTTGTCATTATTTCGTGGGTATATCACAATAGAGATGATTGGTAAAAATATGCGGATTATTATCCATAAGCAATCGGGTCAGATACTTTTGATAACGTTGATGGTGCTTACAGTGGCAACGACCATCGCCTTATCACTCATTGGACGGGCGACATTAGACGTATCGATGAGTAATAACATCGAGGAGTCCATGCGGGCGTTTAATGCCGCAGAGGCAGGAATAGAATCGGCATTGCATTCCGGAACCGGAGCAGAAAACGTGGCTGTGACATCCGGTGTGTCGTACAGTGTCAATGTAGCGTCTATTGGCGGAAATTCCGGAGTATATGAAATGGCGCGAAAGACTATGAGAGGAGCTACGGAACATGTATGGCTTGTAGAGCATGACGAAGAAACGGGAGATATCATTGAAACACCGTTTTATACCGGAAATCTTATTGCTGCATGCTGGACGAGTGAGAATTCACCGGCAATGGTGATTACAATTGTCTATAAGGAAGGAACTGATAGTAGTTATCAAACAAAGAAGATAAGTGTAGACGGTAATGTATCCCGACGAGCACAGAATAATTTCATCGCACCGACTGCAGTAAACGGCGGATGCGGTAAATCAGGATATTCCTCATATAGAATATATTTTTCCGATCATGGAATAACAACATCAGGTGTTGATGCAGATACAGTGCTCGCGCTCCGTATCCGTCCGGAATATGCTGATGCATCGTTAGCTGTAAATAGTCCATCCATCATTCCAAAGCAGGGAAATATCATAGAGTCAGTTGGTACTACAGATGGTGGCGTATCTAGAAAAGTAGTCGTATATCAGCAATACCGCAGTGCCCCCAGTATTTTTGACTACGGGATTTATAGTCAATCATCATTTTCTCATTAATTATGAAATCACTTCTCGGACTTGATATCGGTTCTCACAGTATCAAGATGATTGAAATTGGTCATGCAGGCAACACAAAGACACTTCTTGCTGCAGGCAATATCCCTACTCCCTTGAAGGCATTGAGTTCCTCGCTTGAGGCAGACCATCGTGCAGTTGCCCAAGCTATCAGGCAGGTAATGAAAGAAACAGGTGCAAAGTCTGATTCCGTAGTGATTGCATTGCCTGAATCCCAGGTATTTACCCGGGTTATTGAAGTGCCTGCGTTGTCTTCAAGAGAATTGGCATCAGCTATTAATTGGGAAGCAGAACAATATATCCCGCTTCCTTTCGACCAGGTGAATTTTGATTATTCCATCCTTCGTGATGCAAAAGCCACAGGAACAGATAAGATGGATGTCCTGCTTGTTGCGTGTCCGAAAACCCTGCTTGAGAAGTATCTGACCATTATTGAATATGCGGAACTTATACCCGTTGCCGCAGAAACAGAGATTATTGCAACAGCCAGGGCTTTATCCAGATCGGTGGCGACAGTCAAGGGGGGCGTTTTATTGGTATCGCTTGGTGCACAAACGACGGATTTGGCAATACTCCGAAACGGCGTGCTGGCGTTTACACGGTCAATATCGGCAGGAGGAGAAGCGTTGTCGCGTGCACTTGTTTCAGGGCTGGACTTTAATGCTCATCAGGCAGAAGAGTTTAAACGTACCTATGGAATCGAACAGGATAAGTTACAGGGAAAAATTGTCGCTGCAGTAAAGCCAATAATGGATACCATTGTCGGAGAAATATCCAGAGCGTTATCCTACTATTCTGAAAAGCACAAGGAAGAACGGATCCAGACAATATTATTGTCCGGAGGTACGGCAAAGCTTCCAGGAATGGTAGTGTATATGGCGCAGCACGTAGGCATGGAAGTGCAACTGGCAAATCCGTGGGTTGGCATGGTAAAAGATGCCAGATTCAATGTGCTCGAGAGTGAGGGCCCGACATTTACGGTTGCAGCCGGATTATCGCTGCGTGAGCCGTAATTAAATATCGTATGCGGCAATATGACAAACACGGATATCAACCTTCTTAAACGAAGCGCTGCGTCTTATGGCGGCATCCCCCATATTGTGGAAGACACTGTACGGCTTATAGCATGGTGGTCGCTCGTTGCCTTTTTTGCAGTAAGCATCATCACAGGGACGGCATATCTGATTGTTTCTTCTAATATACGTTCTTTGGAGGCATCAAATGCTGATTTGGTACGGCAGATCAACGCACAATCGATCAAGGAAGGGATTGTATTGTCTCTGCTCCAACGGTCGGAAATCGCAGGAAATGCACTTCGGGCGGCACGTCCTTGGGGAAATCTTTTTCCACTTCTTGAACGAATCACATATCAGGGATATTACCAATCATTAACAGTCAGTGAGTCAGGAAAAGTAGAAATTACATATGCCGTGGATAGTGTCAATACGGCTGCCATGATTGTTGACACAATAATAGACCTGAATACTCAAAATGCGCTGAAAACTCCGCAGCTCGTTTCATTTATCGTTGAAGACGACGGGAAAGTGTCCATGGGTGTTTCATTTGTGCCAGTTTTATAATACTTATGCCGAGTATCAGGACATTAATTCAGAGGTATACGCATATTCTACTATCAGCAATAATCCTGATATGCTGTGCATTCGGAATATTTGGCGGAGTGCTTCCTGCTGTATCCAGGATCATGCAGATGTATGCCGCAATGCAGGATATGTCGCAGCAATCAGATTTATTGCAGGAGAAATTGCGTCTTCTTGCGGATTTTGATGAACAGACGTTGCGCTCACAGCTGGAAACGGTAATCTCCGCAGTACCTTCCGATAAATCGCTGCCTACAGTATTTTCTACGGTCGAAGGGCTTGCTGCCCAGACGCAGGTTGGGGTTGTTTCGATGAATATTACCGGAGATACGACGCTTGCTACAGATTCCGCAAAAAAAGTATCTTCGCAGGAAAAGCAGATCGGAACTCATGTCATCCCTTTTTCCGTATCCATAGAAGGCCCGTTGTATGCAATACAGGATTTTATTGCTCAGGCGCCGAGAGTACGTCGACTATTAAGAATTCATACATTCTCTATGTCATTTCCGCAGGATGACCGTCTTATTACGGTAAATATTAAAATGGACGCATTTTATGAGCCGTCTCTTACAACAATAGGAAAAGCTTCAGCAAAACTACCTGTGCTTACTGCTGACCATATGAATACTATTGATACGTTATCGCAGTTTCCGCTTGCAAATATAGCACAAACAGAACTGCCGCCACCGCTTATCGGACCGTCGAAGACAAACCC
>Ga0172371_10001742_pt1 | contig 34652 bp, 36 predicted proteins | sample Lak12m_FD_114543 | JGI IMG/M metagenome (GOLD analysis project Ga0172371, IMG submission 114543) | Freshwater microbial communities from Kabuno Bay, South-Kivu, Congo - kab_022012_12m | ecosystem: Environmental > Aquatic > Freshwater > Lake | place: Democratic Republic of the Congo: South-Kivu...
ACCGGCTTGGCTTGCTTTCCAGCAAGTGCAATGCTGGGGATTGCCGCATTGGCAACCGGGTTGGTTTCACTCCGTCAAATCCGCGTCAGCGGAGAGAAGGGACCACACTCGCCCTGTTCGGCGCGTGGGTCGGCGGGTTAACCATGCTGGCTGGTTTGTGCATAATCGTGGCGTGGATTTTATTACTGCCAGAGATCGCGCACTTTATTCTACAAATCATGAAATAAAAATTATGGCGAACCTTCACTGCCTACCGAAATCTGGTTTAGCTTTGATCCCATTGCCCAAAGATGCCCCGACTACATATCAGCGGGTCATGGCTTTCTCAAAGTCAGAGAACGAACCGCGAAGCTACAAAGAGCGCGGAGATTTCTTTTTTTTCTTGGCGGACTTCGCGCTCTTCGCGGTGAAAAAATGACAAAAGCTATAGTTCACCATATATTTTGAGAAAGCTGTAATCAGCGGATTATCTCTACTTGCCAATCCTCACTGCCTCGGTTATGCTTGTCGGTGAGAGTGGTTAGGTCCCGGTGGGCTTCCTGGTCTTCAAAACCTGTGGCGGGTCGCGTTGCGGGCCGCGGTGGGTTCGACTCCCATCCACTCCCGCCTATTTCGTCCCCATCCAATAAAGGTATCCTATGTTTCCAGAAATTGAAATCCTCAACAATCTTGTCTCACGCATCTTTCACATTGACGATTTAACCACTGGCGATCCACAAAAGGGATTCCTCGTAAGTTATCGCGGCCATCTGCTCCCGGAGGATTCCGCCGCGGCCTACGACCAATTGACGGATTCGCTGAAGCAATATAACATCACGCCGCTTTTCCGTTTGGAGAAGGAACAACAGATCATATATCTTGCGCCCAGCAAGCCCGCTCCAAAGCCGACGCGGGTTTCGGTAAACATTATTCTCTTCATCCTGACCGTATTAAGCGTAATGATCGCGGGCGCGCAGCCCGAAGGCGCCATGCCAAGCGATATTATCGGACAGATATTAGCTCTCCTGAAGAGCATGCTGACGGGCTGGCCTTTCGCGCTTAGTCTTCTTGGAATCCTGCTGACACATGAGCTTGGTCATTATTTTATGAGTCGTTATCACAAGACTGCCGCCACTCTGCCTTATTTCATCCCACTGCCCTTCAGTCTGCTTGGAACCATGGGCGCGGCGATCTTGATGCAGAGCACGCCCAAGAACAAGCGTGTGCTGTTCGACATTGGTGTGGCCGGGCCGCTGGCCGGAATGGTTATTGCCATTCCAGTATTATTCATTGGATTAGCTCTTTCTTCATTGAGCACAATCCAACCCATCAATGGCCAGGTTTCACTAGAAGGCAACTCTGTGATGTACCTGCTGGCAAAGCTTATTATGTTCGGAAAACTCCTGCCTGCCCCGGTTGGCTTGAGCGGGACTCCACTCGCGCTCCACTGGCTGCGCTTCTTCTTCACCGGTCAGCCTGTGCCCCTTGGCGGCCTGGATGTGTTCATTCATCCGGTGGCGTTCGCGGGCTGGGCCGGGTTGCTTGTGACCATGCTCAACTTGATTCCGGCCGGTACACTCGATGGCGGACACGTCATCTATGCGCTGTTTGGCGAGAAGGCTAGTAAAGCTTTTCCGTTCATCTTCGGGGCACTCGTTGTGTTGGGTTTGTTTTGGAGCGGTTGGTGGATATGGGCTGTGATCCTGCTCTGGCTTGGACGCGTCCATGCCGAGCCGCTCGACCAGATCACGCAGCTTGATGCGCGCCGCCGCTGGGTGGCGTTGCTCGTCATTATTATTTTTCTCCTGACATTCAGCCCGGTGCCATTCATGGTTTTCAATGTTTAAAAATTTTCGTCGTTGGCTCGCGCCGATTTTTATTTTTACATTTGCAATTTCAGCCTGCCAGCCAGCACAAACTATAACGGGGACGCCGTCGACGCAAACTACAGAAACGCCTCAAGCTGTGTCCACGCCAAATGCGGGAGGCCAGCTTGGGGTCCAGAAAGAAGCGCTCAAAGGCGTGACGATTCAAGTCTGGAACCCGTGGTTCGATGTCGAATCAAGTTTGTTTGAGTCACAAGTCAAGGAATTCAATCAAACAAATGAGTGGGGCATCATCGTTCAATCCACGAGCCAGATCAACTACGGACAACTTTACGACAACACCACAGCCGCGCTGCCAACTGTGAACAAGCCGCAACTGGTGATCGCACTTCCCGAACACGCGCTCGAATGGAACGCGAATGATTATGTCGTTGATTGGAATCCATACATCAATGACTCAATATATGGATTTAGCGGCACAGACATAAAAGATTTCCCGCTCGTCTTTTTGACTCAGGACACGTTCGGCGGAAAAAGGCTCGGACTTCCCGCCGAACGTTCGGCTCGCTTCCTTCTCTACAACGTTAGTTGGGCGCGCCAACTTGGATTTGACGCGGCGCCCCGCACCGCCGATGAGTTTCGCCAGCAGGCCTGCCGCGCGCATCAATTCATGTTGACCGATACCACGCGCAACAACGACGCACAGGGCGGCTGGCTGGTGGACACAAACTCAATGACCGCGCTTTCGTGGCTGACAGCTTTCGGCGGCGGTGTGCTCGAAGGAAATGATTATCGTTTTTTGACTCCCAAGAATATTGCCGCGCTGACTTTCGTCAAGCAGCTTTACGATGATGGTTGTGCGTGGTCGGCGCAACCCAACACAAACCTGCCTGATGCTCTCGCGGCGCGCAAAGCTCTGTTCATCACGGCCAGTCTAGAAGAATTATCCGATTATGCGCGCAGCATGGCAACTGCCAGCAACGGCGACGAATGGACCGTATTGAGTTTTCCCGGCGATGTCCAAAGCGGCTTGATAATCTATGGTTCTTCGTTTGTCATGTTGAAATCCACGCCGGAGCAGCAACTGGCTTCCTGGCTCTTCGTGCGCTGGATGCTGGCGCCGGACAAACAAGCCAAATGGGTTGAGAACACCAGTCTCTTTCCACTGCGAACATCATCACTCGATCTGCTTGGCGATTATAAAAACAGTCATCCGCAATGGGCCGCGGCGGTTGCCTTGATTCCCAATGGACAGATCCAGCCGCAGTTGGCCTCGTGGCGCAAAGTGCGGGTGATGATCGGCGACGGCTTCGATAGCATGTTCCGCGTCAATACGCCTGCGGGACGCGTAGCTGAAATTTTGGCGATCATGGAATCCACCGCGCGTGATTTGAGCAAATGAAATGTACCCGCGCTACTCGCTCCCATCGGATGTGATCGCGGGACTCGTGTGCGATACGATTCTTTTGCGCCATCGCATCTTTCGGGACGACGCGTGGATTGCCGTTTCGCGGCTTGATCCACTCCTGAAAATTCTCGATCAAGAAAACATCCCGCAGACTGGGCCGTGTGTCATCACGGTCAATCATTATTACCGTCCCGATTTCTTCGCGCCGTGGATGGCGTTTGGCATTTCGTCGGTTATTCCGGTGAATGTGCACTGGATCATGACCGGCGAATTGACTTATCCCGGCAAATGGTACGCGCCGCTGGGAATGGCGATCTCGCACTTCGTGTTGCATCGCATCGGGCGCGTTTATGATTTCACGCCCATGCCTCCCATGCCGCCGCGTCCGCGTGACGTGGAAGCGCGCGCCGCTTCCGTACGCGCTGTATTGGATTATGTAATGCACATGAAGAATCCGATCATCGGTCTCGCGCCCGAAGGCGGCGATCAAGTCGGCGGACGTTTAACGATGCCCGCTTCAGGCGTGGGACGCTTCGCTTTATTGCTCGCCGCACAATATCTAAGTTTTGTGCCGGTGGGAATCTATGAATCTGACGGAGAATTCTGTATCAATTTCGGTGAGGTATACAATTTATCTGTCCCACATCATTTATCGCCAGATGAAAAAGATAAACAGGCCGCGCAAATCATCATGAAAAATATTGCGCGGCTTTTGCCCATTCACTTGCGTGGAGAATTTTCCAATTAATGTCACTGCGAGGGCGTTCTTCCCGAAGCAGTCCTCTCAATTCACCGGAGATTGCTTCGCCGCAAAGAACACGGCTCGCAATGACATCTATTTTTTCTCAGTATGATGCACGCCCAGCAAACTGACAGTGCTGAGTGCGAATAGAACCGCGTAACTGGCGAAGATCGCAAAATATCCCAGCCCTGGATGATAGCCATTTAGATAATCAGCGATCAAGCCGCCGATGCCAGCGCCGACAATCCCCGCGCCTGCGCCAGCCAGATTTGAAATGCCGAGGTAGCGTCCCGCCTCAGCTGCCGGGACAAGATCCGTGCCCAGCGCCCAGTTGGCGGTCATGAATAATCCGGTTGCGAGTCCAATAATTGTTCCGGCGATGTAAATCATCATCAGGTTCGGAATCCAAATGGTACTCAACAATAGAAAGTTGCCCAGCGCGGCCACTACGCCGCTGACGCCAACCAAACGTTTACGTCCGATGCGATCTGCCAGCCAGCCACTGGCCAAGGCTGTGATCAAAATAAAAATACCAATGACAGTTGTTAAGTTACCGGTCAGCACGGATGAATCTTCGTTGTTAAGTTTGAAGGCATACATCACAAAATAAAAAACTGAACCTTGAAGTGACGTGGCCGCTGCCAAAAACATCAGCCGATTGACGATCCACCAAGTGAACGAAGATTGGCGACGCGCATCTTGCCCGAGTGTTGCCAACGCTCCCGCCCACACACCAGCAATCACCGCCACGATCATCGACACTGCCCCACCGATTCCGACTCCAATTGCCAACGCAGTGGCTTTATCTGCAAAAGGTAAAGCGATTAAGCCTGAAAGACCGCCGATGATTCCACCGCCAAGCAATCCGGCTAATGCACCGATCACGATGCCAGCCAACATTCCCAGAACGCGTAACATCGGCGGCCAGAACGGTGTGGTCGGTTTCTCATGTAATGGTTCTTCTTTTACGAACATCACCGTGATGATGGCGACGACCAGCAGAGTCGCGCCTGTGGCAAAGATCGCCCAACCTAATTGACCGGCACCGACCAGTTTTGCAATGGTCAAGCCAACCACGATCAGCGGAAGTAATTCCATGATTGCTTTTATCGCCGAAGCGCGGCCGCGCTCATCATCCGGGACGAGATCGGGAATCAATCCTTGCAAGGGGCCATGAGAAATGTTGGACGAGAATTGGATAAGAAGCACAGCGATCAGCAATGACCAGTAATCCCATGATATGGCAATCGCGGCTAAAAATAATAGATCAAGTAACGCACCGACCAGAATGTACGGTCTCCGCCGGCCAAAGCGCGAAGTGGAACGGTCACTCAAAAGCCCAGCTGCCGGCTGTACCAGCATGGCAATGACCAGACCAGCCGCGCGCATCCCGCCCAAAGCGGAATTCTTGATCGCCTCCGGTGCGAACAATCCCACCAGATAAGGCATGAAGATCGAACCTAGGGCGGTGTTGCGAATGTTCAAACCGAACCAGAACAAGTTCAAAGTGATGTAGTCATACCAGCGGAGTTTTTTCATGGCGGCATTCTCCTCGGTGCAATCAGCGGGATAGGTTTGGTTAATTATACAGTCTATATTTAAGTTCTCAATCTTTGTGGTAAAGTTCCGGAACGGAAAATTATGCAACTTTCTTCTTTTTCTCTCGTAAAGGAAGTAGAAAGTCCAAGGAGAAGGCGTGAACGATGAAATGGCCTGGGTGCTCCAGGCCCAGCAAGGCAGTGAAGAAGCTTTCACCAATTTGGTCGAAGCCTATCAGGCGCACGTCTACAATCTCTGCTACCGCATGTTGGGTGAGCCGGAGCTTGCAGAAGACGCGGCACAGGAAACTTTCCTGAGGGCATTCCAGCATCTGCATCGCTACGACAGCAAGCGTCCATTTGCAACCTGGCTGTTGTCCATTGCTGCACACTATTGCATTGACCGTCTGCGCCGCCGCAAGTTCTCAATGATCTCCATTGACGAGGACGAAGAGGATGGCGGCTTTGAATTACTGGATGCAGATGCGCCCAACCCGGAAGCAGAAATGGTGCACGGTGAACAACGAGCACGGATGCAAGGCCTGCTCAAACGCCTCGACTCGGTTGACCTGGCTGCAATTGTTCTGCGCTACTGGAACGATTGCTCTGAAGCCGAGATCGCAGAGACTTTGCACCTGACAGTGAGCGCGGTCAAATCCCGCCTTCACCGGGCGCGGCGTGAACTGGCCGGTCTGTGGCAGGAAGAATCCCCGCGCTCCAAACCCGAAAGGAGGCCCCATGAATCACCGGCCTTTTGAAGACTGGTTGCTGGAAGACCAGCCTCTCACCCCTGAACAAAAACACGAACTGCAATCCCATCTGCGGACATGCGCGGCTTGCGCAGTCATCGCCGAATCGAATCTCGCATTACATTCGGTGCGGATGGTTTCTCCCGCCGCGGGGTTTGCAGATCGCTTTCAGGCGCGGCTGGCTGAACAACGTAAAGCGGCGCGCATCCGCCAGATCATCGGAACGCTGATCTTCGTCATCGGCGGGTTGGGACTGATTTATTGGCTGGTCGGTCCACTCGTCCAGGAAGCGATGCGGTCCCCCGCCGAATGGATCACCACCGCGGTAGGCTATTTCCTTTTTATTTTAACGTCCATCCAGACTTTGAGCGAAGTAAGTTTGATCCTGATGCGTGTGATCCCAACCTTTATTTCACCGCTCGGCTGGCTCGTTCTTATATCAATATTCGGCGGGCTTGGACTGATATGGACTGTTTCAATTACGCGGTGGACGCACCTGCCGCAAGGAGTGTGAGAAATGAAAAAATTGATCTATGTTTTAGCGTTGCTAACGCTATTGCTCCTGCCTGCTCATTCAGCATACGCATGGAATAAAGCTCTCGATGGCCGCGTGGTTGTCGGCCAGGGTTTTGTATTGAAGTCCGGCGAAACGCTGGATGGTGACCTAGTTGTCATCGGCGGAGAAGTGACAATTGAGAACAATGCCATCGTGAAAGGCGACGTGGTCTTGATCGGCGGAAGCCTTAAGGTCGATGGACAGATAACAGGCAATGCCGTGGTTATTGGCGGGGTGGCCGCCATGGGCGAAAAGTCTCAACTCGGCGGTGACATGGTCACCGTCGGCGGGTCGCTCCAACGCGCGCAGGGCGCACAAATCGGCGGCAACGTGGTAACCAATTTATCTCCCACTATCTCAATCCCGGCCATTCCTATAAACCCGCCCAGCGCTTCCCAGGCGCCTCTTCTTGAACTCCGCTCCAGCCCATTCGGACAAGTCTTTGGCATTCTGGCCCAGGCCATCTTGATCTCAATACTTGCCATGACCCTGATGCTCTTCCTGCACCCACAATTGGATCGCGTGGCGCAGACCATCGTTGCCCAACCCTTCATGGCCGGGACGATCGGCATCTTGACCGTGATGTTCACTCCAATCGCTTTAGTGATATTGGTTGTTACCTTGATACTCATCCCGGTCGCTCTGGCGGGCGTATTCCTGCTCGTGCTGGCCTGGCTGTTCGGCATGATTGCCATCGGCATTGAACTTGGCGACCGCTTCACAAAGGCCATTCACCAAAACTGGGCGCCCGTTCTTTCAGCAGGTTTTGGAACCTTCATGTTAATGATCATCGTTGGCACCGTCAACACTGTGCCCTGCATCGGATGGCTGACCGGCGTCATCGTTGGATTGGTGGGGACCGGCGCAGTCGTAATGACGGTATTTGGCACGCGGCCGATCCCAGGTCCGGGCATGAACGCTTCCGCATCCGTCCCGATAGCGGCCTCCGGTGACATGATCCCGCCCGCGTCTTGAGCCTTTACCCCTCATGATATAATCAACCCGCCCCGGTGAAAATTGCCGGGGCGGGTTTGATTTACAGATCACTCCGTAAAAAATCCAAACCAAACATCCATTCCTGCCTGAGAGATAGCATAATCAGGCTTATAAATATTTATGCAAGAAGCAGCAAGAGGAAACATGTTGCCCGAAATCGAGATTCCCAACACCCCCAGCCACAACGCCGCCCCACCGCTAATCGAAATAGCTGGCACGCACCGCGAAATGGGGCGACAGATCGGCGAAGCGCGTCGCGAGCAAATTCAACATAGCATCACCAACGCACATATTCTGATTGACCAATCCTACGATCAGGTCGAACTAACGTGGGAAGGCGCACAAATTCAGTCCCGCAAATACCTGCCCTTTGTCGAAGAGCGTTATCCGCAATACGTGGACGAAATGCGAGGCATCGCTGAAGGGGCCAACGTGGATTTTAACGATATCATGACGCTTAACACCATGGAAGCTGTGACCATGGACGCGTTACATCTGACGCGCTGCACCAGTTTCGCCGCCAATGAACAGCGTACAGCAGACGGACATGTGCTCGTTGCCCACAACGAAGATTGGGTGCCGGAAGACGAGGATGATACGTATGTGATCTCGGCTCGGCCGAACGACGACCCGCCTTATCTTGCTATGACGTATGGAGGGCTGCTGCCCAATGTGGGATTCAATGCCTACGGCATTGCTCAACTCATTGACTCGGTCTACCCGACCGATTCGCGTATCGGCATTCCGCGCCTTGTCGTGGCGCGCGCCGTACTAGCCGCGCGCCGCATCTCGGGTGCCATCGGGCGCGCCCTCGTCCCTCACCGCGCCGCGGGCTACAACCACCTCATCGCTCACGAGAGCGGCGAGATGTATTCCATTGAAGTCTCTGCTAAACGTTTCGAGATCCATCACGGCACGGACGGTTACCTGGTGCACACAAATCATTATCTTGATAAGCAGATGAAGGAAGTCGAGAGCGATCCCGAGGAATTGATCTCCTCACGCGTGCGTTATTTCCGCGCCAACCGCCTGCTTAGGGAAAGTTCGGCTCATACCATCAAGAGTCTGCAAGCGATACAGAAAGACCATGTCAACCTGCCAAATTCGATCTGCAACCACGCCATCGAATGGACCGATCCGCTCGACCGCGAGAAGACCATCAATGCGCTGGTCATTGATCTGACCGCACGCGAGATGCATATCTGCTGGGGCAACCCCTGCCAGAACGCGTATCACACGTATCATCTGAACGGGTAACAAGCATAGCAAAAGAGGCCGCCCACGCGGTCTCTTTTTTAATGGTCTGTGTCATGATAAAATAAGATACGCTTGGAGCAAAAATGATAGAAGTGACGATTGACAGTGTCCGTGTTAACCTAATGGCGCCGCATCGGCTGGTAGTTTTGCGCGAGGTCGGCGCTGACCGTTTTCTTCCGATTTGGGTTGGACCCTACGAGGCCGAGGCGATCACGGTGGCCTTGCAGGAAGTGGAAACTTCCCGCCCATTGACCCACGATCTCCTCAAAAACGTCTTCACCGCTTTCAACGCCAAGATCAAACGGATCGAGATCGTTTCACTCAAGGAAGATATTTTTTACGGCAACATCATCGCCGAGCTGAACGGCAAAGAAATCACTGTAGACTCGCGCACATCAGACGCGATCGCTCTCGCCGTACGCGCCCATGTCCCCATTCTGGTGGACGAAAATGTGATGAAGACGGCCGAGATCAAGCCTGAGGAGGATATGGAATCATCCAGCGCGGCGCCCGCCCAAGGTCCCGGCCCGACGCGAGCCGCTCCGGTCGGCGAAGTCAGCAGTGATCGTTTATCTGTCTTTGAAGATTTTATGGGCAAACTCGACCTCGATAAACTCGACGACAAAGGTAAAGACAAACCCGAAGACGAAGATAAAGATAAACCAAAGAAAAAATGACCGATTATCTGCCGCCAGAAGAATCCGCCCCCACTGCTCAAAGTCCTTCGGCAGTCCCGCACAGCCGAGAAGCCGAAGAAGCCGTCGTAGGGGCGGTTCTTATTAACCCTGAAGTATATTATGACGTCGCCCAGTTTTTACAGGCCGACGATTTTTACATTCATCGCCACCAATGGATCTGGCAGGCTTTCACAAGTTTGCACGAGCAACGCATTCCGGTTGACCTGCTGACCCTGACCGAAGAACTGGATCGCAAAAACCAACTCAATGAAATTGGCGGGCCTGCGTATTTGACCTCGCTGGTCAATCAAGTACCGACTTCGATCAACGCCGAATCATACGGACACATTGTCGAGAGTCATTCGATCCGGCGCAAGATGATCAACGCCGCCAACTCGATTGCTTCGATCGCATACAACGAAAATTCGACCATTGATCACGTGATGGACGAAGCCGAGAAAGCCGTCTTTAATGTCAGCGAGCGCCGCCTCAAACACGACGTCCAGCCGATCTCCGCGGTACTGAGCGAATACTACGACCGCATCGATGACCTCGCCAAACGCGACGAAGAAATTTTCGGCGTGCCGACGGGTTTTATTGATCTCGACAAACAATTGGGCGGCCTGCAACCTTCTGACTTATTAATCATCGCTGGTCGTCCTGGTCAGGGTAAAACCGGCTTTTTGCTTTCAATTGCAAAGAACGCTTCACTTACTCACAAAAAACACATCGCCATTTTTTCGCTCGAAATGTCTAATGAACAAGTGGTGCAGCGTTTGATCGCACAGGAAACGGGCATTGACTCGCAGCGCCTGCGAACCGGTAAATTGCAGGAAAGTGAATGGCCGCTGTTCACGCATGCGGTCGAGGTAATGTCGGATACGCACATTTTCCTGGATGATACGCCCGCCATCACTCCGCTCCAACTGCGGACGAAGTGCCGGCGTCTGCATCTTGAGCATCATCTTGATCTTGTGATCGTTGATTATCTTCAATTGATGGGCGGCGACACACACACTGAAAATCGTGTGCAGGAAGTTTCGTACATCTCGCGCAATCTCAAAGTGCTGGCGCGCGAGTTGAATATACCGGTCATCGCCGCCGCGCAGTTGAGCCGCGCCGTCGAACAACGTTCCGATAAACGGCCCGTGCTTTCAGACTTGAGAGAATCTGGCTCACTCGAGCAGGATGCCGACATCGTGATGTTCATTTATCGTCCCGACCAGTACGAGAAAGATACAGTCAAACAGAACGTGGCCGAGATCATTATCGCCAAGCATCGTAATGGACCGGTCGGCAGTGTGGAGTTGGTCTTTCGCAGTGCGCTGGCAAAGTTCGAGAATGCCGCGACGAGGATGTTTAATCCGAACGAATGATAATTACGTATTACGTTTTACGAAATACATAATGCGTGATGCCTAATCCAAAATATGACTACTTTCAATGGCTTCACCGACTCTGAAACTTTCACTCAACTCCCTGACTCATTCTTCCGTCAACTATTGAATGAGATCACAGACACGGACGAATTAAAAGTTACCCTCTACGCTCTCTGGCGCATCGAGCACATGGACGGTCCATTCCGCGCCATGTGCCAGACGGATCTTGAGGTTGAGGCCCTCGGCCTGTCTGCGGACGAGATTGCTTCGGGCGTTGCAAAAGCTGTCGAGCGCGGAAGCCTGCTCAAATCCGTGCATGAGGCGGACATATTTTATTTCCTGAATTCGCCGCGCGGACGCGCCGCGGCTGAAGCATTCGCAAAAGGCAATTGGCGCGAGTCCGCTCAAGTCAGATCCGCGCCGCCGATGGAACGCCCAAATGTATTCAAATTGTACGAAGAAAATATCGGCCCGCTTACGCCCTTGATCGCCGACGCGTTGAAAGACGCGGAATCGTTGTATTATCCAGAATGGATCGAGGAAGCCTTAATTATCGCGATAAAAAATAATAAGCGAAGCTGGAAATATGTCGAAGCGATTTTAAAGCGATGGAAAGAAGAAGGACGCCATGGACAAAAAGATAAGCAAAACGCTGACAAAGGTTTTCAAAGATACACAGACAGCGAGTTCTCTGAGTTCACAAAAAGAGATTGAGACTTTAGTTAAGACGCTGGGCGACCCAAATTGCCCGCATTGCGGAGGGGTGGGTTATGTGCGCGTGGATGTGCCTCTTGGACATGAAAAATTTGGCAAGCTAGAGTCGTGCGTCTGCCGCGCAAAAGATGTAGCGGAAGGAGCGCGTGAGCGCTTGTTTGCGTTGAGTAACCTGGATAGATTGAGCCATTTAAATTTTGAAAATTTCCTTGCGTCTGGGAACGAGAAGGCAAAGTTCATGACACCATTGGATAAAGATAGTTTACATAATGCGCTGGAAGTTTGTGAAGAGTTTGCACGTTTAAAAAACCAATGGCTCCTGCTCGAGGGCGGATACGGATGTGGAAAAACCCATCTTGCCGCCGCGATCGCGAACGATGCGGTGAATCATGGCACACCCACTTTGTTTATCACTGTCCCCGATCTATTGGATTCTTTGCGCTTTGCATACGCGGACCCTGAAACAACTTTTGAACAGCGTTTTGAAGAAATCCGTAACGCGAGCTTATTGATACTGGATGATTTTGGAACACAGAACGCAACTGCCTGGGCGCAGGAGAAACTGTTCCAGATCATTAACTATCGCTACACCAACAAACTGCCCACTGTCATCACAACCAATTTAATGCTTGATGAAATTGAAGGACGAATCCGCTCACGATTGCAAGACGATGAGTTTGTCAAGCACGTAAGGATTAGCGCGCCTGATTATCGCAGGCCAAACGAGACAAGCAATCCCGGCGCTTCGATTCTGTCTCAACCAGAGATTAAGGAAATGACATTTTTAAATTTCCAGACGCGAGAAGATGAGCTTGGTAAGGTCATGCCTATGGTGACGATTGTCGAAAAGCAGGATCGGTTTGGAAATAAAATTAAAGAAAAAGAAATAGCGAAAGTGGAAGTTACACAACATGATATAAAAACTCTCAGCAAGGCATTTAATGCGGCTATAAGTTTCGCAGAAGAACCAAAGGGCTGGCTGGCATTTCTAGGCCAATCATTTTGTGGAAAGACGCATCTTGCCGCGGCAATTGGAAATTATCGTATCGCTCTAGGCGGACAGGCAATGCTTCTTGACATCTCCAGTTTGCTTGATTACCTACGCCAGACCTTTGATGATAATTCAGATGTTTCATTTCATAGGCGGCTTCATGAAATTCGCACAACACCTTTGTTAATTCTTGACGACTTAAAAGCAAGCAGCCACAGTTCCAATTGGTCAGAGGACAAGTTATATAGCATTTTAAATTATCGTTACAATAACCAATTGCCCCTTGTGTTGACCTCTGCATTAAATCTCGATTCCTTTGCTATCAATTACCCAAGCATGTGCAATAAATTTCTTGATCCAGTAAAAAGTCAAATCCATGAAATTGATATGCCTTCCTATCGCCGCATAGCGAAGGTTGGCAAGGGACACGTGCAGAAGAAGAAGTAGACGGCAAACAGGAAAGTTTGCCACACATAATTTTTGTGTTCTCAAATCTGTTCCTGCATGATAGAATTTTTTCAAGCCAGCCGCCCTTGGGTTGGCTTTTTTATAAAACCAGAACGGAGAATCGTTTATGAATTTTGTCCAAACTGTGCTGCTCGGCGCCATCGCCGGATTTACAATTTATCTCGGACTGCCCATCGGCCGCATCAGGAAAATGTCGGATAAGACCCGCTCTTTTCTCTCAATGGTCTCAGCCGGCATTCTGCTCTTTCTGTTCTTTGATATCTTCCTTCAAATCTCAGAGCCCATCGAGGCCGCTCTCACAGGTGCACATTTTACCGAGTTCTGGATTCTTCTTGTTATTTTGATCGTCGGCTTTGGGGCAGGCTCATTGGGTCTGATCGCCTTTGAACGGGGCTTCACCCAATTTCGCGCCGCGGCCAACCAGGGTGTATCGCCCGTCCGCTTGGCTTTGATGATCGCCACCGGAATCGGTCTGCATAATTTCTCCGAAGGACTGGCGATTGGTCAGTCAGCCGGACGCGGGGAGATTGCTTTTGCCACCGTTCTTATCATCGGTTTTGGGTTGCATAACGCCACCGAAGGCTTCGGCATTGTCGGACCGCTGGCGGGTGGCGAACGTCCTTCGTGGGGATTTCTCGGTTTAGTCGGTCTCATCGGCGGTGGGCCTACGTTTTTGGGAACGATCGTCGGATACTTTTTCACATCCACTCCCATGTCGGTTTTATTTCTGTCCCTGGCCGCCGGCGCGCTGGTTTACATCCTCGGCGAATTGCTCCATATTAATCGGCGACCCGGCACAAAGTTCTCGGCGGGCCTTGGCCTCTTTATCGGTTTTATGTTTGCCTATCTGACAGATTTGATACTTGTCAGCACGGGAATGTAAGCCAACATAAAATTGCCCAAATGGGTCGGGACAAAATGTCCCGACTTTTTTATTCAGAGCGATTACAATCAGGAAATGACGACTCTTCCCATCCCCTCTTTTTTTGACCCAAAGAAGGTTGGCGGCGTTTGGCGCGTGCCGTACGAAGAACGCGCCAAGCAAGCGCGCGACTGGGCGCGTCAGCACGGACTTGAAGCGGTTTCCGTTTCGAAGAGCCGCATCTGGCTTCTGCTGATCGACGTGCAAAACACTTTCTGCATCCCCGAGTTCGAACTGTTCGTCGGCGGTCGAAGCGGCCGCGGCGCAGTCGAAGACAATGTGCGACTGTGCGAATTTATTTATCGCAACCTCGGAGCGATTACAAATATCACTGCCACCATGGACACACACATGGCGCAGCAAGTATTCCATGCTATCTTCTTCGTGGATAAAGATGGGAAGCATCCTGCACCATATTCAAACATCCAGGCCAGCGAATTGCGCGCGGACAAGTGGATCTTCAACCCCGCCCTCGCGCCGCACTTCGATATCGCACCCGAATACGGCCAGCAGATGATGGTTCACTACGCCGAAGAGTTGGAGAAGAAAGGCAAATACGCGCTGACGATCTGGCCGTATCACGCCATGCTGGGAGGCATCGGTCACGCGCTGGTATCCTCCATTGAGGAAGCCATCTACTTCCATTCGATGGCGCGGCTTTCCCAGCCTGAGTTCGACATCAAAGGGAACAAGCCATTCACGGAACATTATTCTGTGATCGGCCCTGAGGTATTGCGCGGGCCGATGGGCGAACCGCTCGGCGAACACGATTCCAAATATATTGAAACGCTCAAGCAGGTTGACAAATTGATCATTGCCGGACAGGCCAAGAGTCATTGTGTGGCGTGGACAGTTTCAGATCTGCTTGAAGATATTCAGGCCAACGATCCTGCGCTCGTGCAGAAAGTCTATCTGCTCGAAGACTGCACCTCGCCCGTGGTCGTCCCCGGCGCGGACTATACCGAGGCGGCCAACGCTTCCTATGAAAGATTTTTTGAAGCGGGCATGAATATTGTCAGTTCGAGGGATGATTTTCTAAACAACTAATCAGCATGTCATTGCCACGGCGGAAAAGCACCGCCTCGCAATGACATATCAAGGAAAACCATGAGCATCTTTGACGGCAAGCGATTAACCAACGAAACATTTAAACTCGATATCGAACGTATGCGCCGCGGCTGGTACTCGGACAAGTATTTCGAGAACATCAACCGCATGTTGGCCGTGCTTTCATCCGAGGGATATACCTATTCGGGAAAATATCATAATTTGCCTGAGGGCATTTCGCCGGAAAATATTCCAGTCGGCGATATCGAAGTGGAGATGCAATGGTTCACGCGGCGGCCCGGCACGACGGTCGTCGTCGGCGTGGACAAATCCTTGGAGATGCTCAAGTTATGCAGCGGCTATTTTGAGGGCAAAAGTTTTGTAGACACATCTACCAATCTCGAAGTGTGGGCCGTGCAGGATGGCTCAACGGTTCATTACGACGGCGACCCGACCAATATCCAACCCGTGATCAAAGTCCGTGGACGCTATCGTGATTTTGCTTTGCTGGAGACTCCCACGCTCGGCATTCTAACGCGTTCGAGCCGCGTCGCTTCAAACGTTTATGAAACCTTTGTGGCGGCGCGCGGCAAACCTGTTCTGTTCTTCCCGGCCCGCTTCGACTTGCACGAAGTCCAGGCCGCGGATGGGTACGCGTATAACATCGCCATCCAGAGATTCAACCATGACCACGCGCAGGACCTCGGCCCATTCGTCTCGACCGACGCGCAGGGCGATTGGTGGGGCGGCGCGGGCGGCGGGACAGTGGCGCACGCCGCGATCGCATCCTTCCTCGGCGATACAGCCGAGGCCATGATGGAGTTCGCGCGCATCCTGCCCCCGGAAATTCCGCGCATCGCGCTGGTGGACTTTAGTAATGATTCGGTCCGGGATACTTTGCGCACACTGGAGGCTTTATTCAACAAATACCGCCAGTTGACGGATGCCGGAGATAAAACCGAAGCCGCGAAATATAAACTGTACGGCGTGCGTCTCGACACGAGCGGAAGTCTGCGGGATGTGTCCGTTCAACCAGTGGGCGAGCCAAGCCTCGACTTGGGCGTGACGCCGCGGCTGGTGTTCAACGTCCGTCAGGGATTGGATTCGGCCTGGGAAAGCTGGAACCTGCCTACAGCGTGGAAGGAACGGGCACAGGAATTTTGTCGCAGTGTGAAGATCGTCGTCTCCGGCGGATTCAATCCGGATAAGATCAACAAATTCGAAAAGCTGGGTGTGCCCGTGGACATTTACGCGGTCGGTTCGTATCTCTTCAACAACAATGGCCTGACCGTCACCGACTTTACCGCCGATGTGGTGCGCGTGAAAGTGCATGGCAAATGGATCGACATGGCCAAGGTGGGCCGCAAGCCGGGCTCGAACGAAAATTTGGAAAGAGTGTGGTGAGGATGGAGAAGAGCAATTAACCACGAAGGCTCAAAACCATATTTGAAGTAGAGTAAAATATAAACATGAGATTCGAGTGGGACCCTACCAAAGCCGCGAGTAATATTCGTAAACACGGAATCAGTTTCGATGAAGCTGTTACTGTTTTCAAAGACCCGCTCGCATTTATCTTCGATGACGCAATTCACTCAGAACAGGAACATCATGAAATTATTATTGGCACGTCCGCTTTGCGACGGATGATCCTGGTGTGTTTTGTGGAAAGAATTGAAGATGTTATTCGTATTATTAGCGCACGCCCAGCAACGCATCAGGAAATAAAAGATTATGAAGAAAACGCCCACAACCAAACCTCATAAAGTTCAGGAAATGGCTTCTGAATATCACTTTGACTATAAAAAGGCGAAGCCAAATCGTTTTGCCGCGCGGATGAAGGATGAGCCCTTGATCGTCATGATCGAGCCGGATATTGCAAAGGTGTTTACATCATCCGCACAGGTGAATAAAGCATTGCGCGCCCTGATCTCAGCCATGCCAGAAAAGAAAGCTGTATCTTCCGGTAAACAAGGTATCAAGTGATGCACTGATTTCGCGTCAGCAGGTACAAGACATACGAAAACAAAGATTTGTGCTTCAAAACACGTTTTGTATTTTCCAAATCACCTTAACGGGACTCTTCAATTCATGTTCCCACACGCGGACAACCTTCCATCCCATTTTCCGCAACTCGCGCATCACAAACTTATCTCTATCTTTATTCCCCTGTAATTTCTTCGCCCAAAACTCCTGATTGTTTTTCGGCATATTGGAGTGTTTGGGACATCCATGCCAAAAGCAGCCATCCACAAACAATGTTAACTATTGTTTTGGAAAGACAAAATCAGGTATGTCCTATACAGCCTGATGGAATTTATCTCCCTTCTATAAACTTGCTATATTTCCACTCCAAGGCTTCACGACTAGGCCAATTATTTTTTGTAGTAGGTAAAATTATTTTCGTCTTATGCAATCCCTTCAGGCCATGCTGTAAAATAGGACCATCTTCCTCCTCCAAAATATCTTTGCGGACATGAATAATATAATCTGGAGTTATCCCCAAAATAAGACTGTCATAAGCAGAATGATGTAGTTTGCAGAGAGATATACCATTCTCTATGATTGGTTTTCCTTCTGGAAAATTATCAGGAATGATATGGGCGGCATCGAGCAATTCCCGATGTTTCAAGCGACAAAAAGAGCATTGTGACTTGTAAGCGTCAAGAACTTTTTCTCTAAAAGAACGCTGATATAGTCTGACTTTCACAGTGGCAGTCAAATATGCGTGTCGCGCATCCGACACTTCCGCAATTTGACGTGAAATACTTGGTTCAGAATACTCAAAAGCAGGAACAGCGTCATCTACAGCGACTTTAAATGTACAACTGCTTTTGTCATCACCGATAATATAAACAGGCCAAGTAGCAAGATACTTGCCGGGTTCGATTCCGTGAAAATAAACTAACGGACGCTTTAATTCAAAAACCTTTCGCAACCCCACATTATCACGGTGATTCGGATCAGTGCCGCGATAACGATAGATGAGAAAGTTATCTTTCCCAAAATAATCATCGTAGGGGCCTTTGGGGGCTGTGGTTATTGAAATTGGTAAATCAAGAATTTGGGGTTTGAAAATACCTTGCGGAGCGACAAGCGGAATGCGTTGACCTTGAAACTCAAAGCCTTGTTCAAGCAGTTTTCTTGGCAGTACATCCCCCTGCGAATTGACCTGTTCTGAAAGCCAGTAAAATACCGCCACTCGAACTTGAAGGTCTATATCCATAAACGGATTCTACTCGTTAATCCCTACGGCGTTCGTCAACAAGCACTTTCAACGCCCCTGTACCTTTCAAAGAACCCTGCAATTTCTTGAGATATTCTTCGGTCATTGGCTTCAAGATAATCGAATCTCCATTTTCGAGGATCCCGATTCTTGTGCCTTCTTTAATTCCATATTTCCGCCGCAATATTGCAGGAATAACGATTTGACCTTTGGCAGTCGCGCAAGTATCCATTTGAAGAATCTCCTTCCTTATTAAACTATATTCAGCAAAATCCGGGGCTATAACATCATTCTCTCGATCTTGAACGGCGTGCCTTCGAGCGGGGCTTCGTCAAATTCACGGGCGGCGAGATGTCCGGCGAAGACGGCCTGTGCGATGGATGCTGGGTGCTAAACGCAAAACTCCGAGACTGCGAAGCATCTCGGAGTTCTTTATTCTTCAGCAAGCATCCTGCGTAACACAGGAACGATGACTGGCAAATCTTCTTGAACTGTCCGCCAGACCACTTTCATATTCGCCCCAAAATATTCGTGCATCAACTTATTGCGCATGCCAGTGATTTCGCGCCATGGAATTTCAGGGTTGGCATTGCGTACATCTTCAGGGATTTTACGAGCAGCCTCGCCAATAATCTCCAAGGCTCGCATCACCGCATAGGTGCTCTTTTCGTCCTCGAAAAACTCATCAAACTCCATGCCTATGACAAAACTCAATGCCAACTCCGCGTTGTCCAGCATGTCGCGCAGATAATCATCATACTCACGCTTCATACAGGAACAGCCTCACGTAGGATCTGCTGTCCAATTTTCGGCTTGAGCGAATCTTTCATCACCAAATCCACTTTGACGCCAAGCAAATCTGAAAGATGATTTTCCAACGCAATAAAGCCAAGAAGGGTGGGAACCTGACGATACGTTACCAAAATATCCAGGTCGCTGTCTTTTTCTTGCTCATCACGCACATAGGAACCAAAGACTTCCAACTTTTCCACGCCATAACGCTCTTTGAGCAATGGGATTTGCTGATGGAGTATCTCAAGGATTTTCTTCAGGGAACGTGTGCGTACCATGTGCAAATTATACAACACAAAACAACTGGCAAAATTTCCCCATTATTACCAAAGAGACTCATGTAGGGCGTCAAACACAAAGGCATCTGTCATTGCGAGGAGGGCTTAGCCCGACGAAGCAATCTCCCGTAAACTGGGGATTGCCACGCTCGCTGTGCTCGCTCGCAATGACATTCCAAATTTTTATAACATCATTCTCTCGATCTTGAACGGCGTGCCTTCAAGCGGGGCTTCATCAAATTCGCGGGCGGCGAGATGACCGGCGAAGACGGCCTGTGCAATGATGTTGGGCGCTTCAGCATCGCCGATCAGGCACAGGGATTTGAGCCTGCCATCGGTCAGGGCGGGCTTGAGATCATGGTAGAGGCTGTCGTTGGAGATGCGTTCGGTGACCATGACCACGGCGTCGGCAGGTTGGGTGGTGGATTTGTCGAGAATAGTATCGGTCAGGGTAACGGAGTCCGCAGTGAGGGCGGAGAGAACGTGGCGCGGGAGCAGGGTCACACCGAGACGCATGAGTCGCTTTTGGATGCGTTCCTGTTCAAGTGTGAAGCGAGTCCAGTAGGAGACAAATGGCGCAGGAGTAACGAGAGTCACTTCACAGCCGTTTTGCGTCAGCAGTTCAGCCAGCACGCCGCCCATGTAATAATGATCGTCGTCGTAGACAAGCACATGTTTTTTTTGCAGTTCCAACGGCAAGCCGTTGGATTCCATACTCAGCAGCGAGCTGCTGAATTCCATAAAATCATCTGGAGTAAAAACATTTGGAAGATCGTGACCTTGGATCGGTTTCCATAAAGTTCGACCCAATCCATCACGCCGCCATTGCGCGCCGGTGGCAACGATGACATTTTGCGCGCCCGCTTCGAGAATTTCAGCGGCGGTCATCGGGCTGGACGGATAGACTTCCACGTTGCGCAGTTTGTTGATCTGCGTGATGCGCCAGTCCATGACACGGTGCCATTCGTTGAGACCGGGCAGGGACGATTCGCGCAGGACGCGCCCGCCGAGTTCCTTGCGGGCTTCGAGCAGCGTGACCGCATAGCCGCGTTGACCTAAAGCGCGTGCGGCTTCCAAACCAGCTGGGCCAGCGCCGACCACCATGATGTCCTTCTCGGTTTTCTTCGGCGCGATGATCTCAGGATGCCAGTCACGCCGCCACTCCTCACCCATCGTCGGGTTCTGCGTGCATCGAATGGGGACATAGCGCAGATCGCCCGTGACGCAGATGTTGCAACCGATACATTCGCGGATGTCTTCGATGCGGCCCTGTTTGACTTTCTCCGGCAGGAACGGATCGGCAATCGAAGGCCGCGCCGCTCCGATCATATCCAGCACGCCGCGCTTGATAGCCGAGACCATCGAGTCAGGCGAGGTATAACGTCCCACGCCAACAACCGGTTTTGTTGTGAGCTGTTTGACGAAGGAAATATATTTTTCCTGATGGCCCTCTTTATCGAAACGAGATGTGGCCGAATCATTCGGCCAACCGCTGATGTTCACATCCCACAGATCAGGCAACTCGGCCAGCATCGCCACAATATCGTGGCCCTCGCCTTGAGAAGTGATGCCGTCTTCGCCGAGCAGTTCATCCACAGCGAAACGCGCGACCACGCCGCATTTATCACCGACCGCCTCTTTTGTATCTTCGATCAATTCGCGGAATAAGCGCACACGATTTTCAAGCGAACCGCCGTATTCATCCGTGCGGTCATTGTAGCGACGCATCATGAATTGCATGGCGGCCGTCAATCCATGACCTGCGTAACAATAGACCAAATCAAAGCCGGCGCGCTTGGCGCGCAAAGCCGCGTCGCGATGCCAGCGCCGGAAGTCGCGGATGTCATCCTTGTCCATGCGACGCGCCTGCACCGGGTCATAACCCGAACCGCCGATGGTGCTCATGGCGCGCGGTCCGATGGGAGTGGCACGCGTATAAAGATTCGAAGAGTCGAGTCCGTTGTGGTTTAACTCAATCCCCGCCAATGCACCGTACTTGTGAACCGCGTCCGCCATCAAGGCCAGGCCGGGGATATCAGCATCGTCCCACAGGCGGCCTTCGAAGTATGGAGCGAGGTCGCTGGTGTGATGGATCTCAACTTCCTCGGTGCAGACCACGCCCCATCCGCCCTCGGCTTTCATGGCGCGCATGGCGGCGTGTCCCTGCGGCATTCGATAGCCGAAGCCGTTGCAGTGCGGCACTTGATAAAAACGATTGGGAGCAGTGACGGGACCGATGCGGATCGGCTCGAACAAAATATCGTACGGACTGGTCATGGAATGGTTCCTTTGGGGTCAAGAATACCATTTTTCAACTCAGCCAGTCAAATGACGAACATCATGTGGATTATTTCAAAACAGGCAAATGTCATTGCGAGGAAGGTTGAGTAGGCGGTATTCCTCCGCCGTACACTTGCACCGACACGCAAGTGCAGGTGTCGAAACCCGACGCGGCAATCTCCCAATAAAAGAGATTGCCACGCTCGCTCTGCTCGCATGACATACTTAACCAAATCTTCCGGTGATGTAATCTTCAGTACGTTTTTCCTTCGGCGTGGTAAACATGGCTTTGCCTTCATCATATTCCACCAACTCGCCCTGTAGGAAGAACGCCGCGAAATCCGCGGTGCGCCCGGCTTGCTGGATGGAATGTGGCACAAGGACAATGGTGTATTCCTTTTTGAGTTCCAGCAAGGCGGCTTCGACCTTGCCCGTTGAGATCGGGTCCAGGCCGGAGGTCGGTTCATCCAGCAGGATAATCTCAGGCTGAAGCGCAAGCACGCGCGCCAGGCAGATGCGTTGCTGCTGTCCGCCGGAGAGTGCGATGGCCGGTTCATCGAGACGCTCGTTGACTTCATCCCAAATGGCGGCCAGCTTCAGGCTGCGTTCGACCGCATCATCCAGTTTTGATTTGCGCTTCTCGCCCGCCAATTCAAGTCCATACGTCAGGTTCTGGCGGATGCTTATCGGCAAGACCACCGGGCGCGCGAACACTATGCCGACTTTTCTGCGCAATGCGATCACATCCGTTTTTGGGTCGAGGACATTTTCGCCATCGATCAGGATGCGTCCCTGGCTGGCTTTGACCTCGGTCAGATCGTTGAGGCGATTAAGACAACGCAGCAACGTGGACTTCCCGCCTCCTGCCGGACCGAATAAAACGGTCACCGCTTTTTCGCGGATACCCATGCTGATGCCTCGCAGCGACTCGGTCCCGTCGGAATATTGAAGCGAGAGATTTTCGATAATGATCTTGTCTACCATTGTCGTCTCGCTCTCGCCCGCGAACGAATGAAGGTTGCGATCAGGTTCATGGTCAACACAAAAGCAAGCAACACCAGCGCCGTGCCATATTGAATTTGAATTGGCATGTCAGGGACTTGAGTTGAAATCACAAAAAGATGATATGGCAAAGCCATGGTTGCATCGAAGGGCGAACCGGGCAGACGCGGCAGGAAGAACGCCGCACCCGTGAACAGGATCGGTGCGGTCTCGCCCGCGGCGCGTTCGAGGCCAAGAATCACACCCGTCAATATTCCCGGTAATGCTTCCTTCAACACAATGCGGCGGATGGTCTGCCAGCGCGTCGCACCCAGCGAAATGCTGACGGTACGAAATGCCTGCGGTACCGAGCGCAGAGATTCTTCGGCGGTGCTGATGATGACGGGCAGAGTCATGATTGAAAGAGTCAACGATGCGGCCAGGATGGACGTGCCGATCTTCAAAAACAAAACAAACAATCCCAAACCGAACAAACCGTAAACGACGGAAGGAATACCAGCCAGGTTGATGATGGCAATCCTGATGAGGCGCGTCCAGCGATTATCTGAAGCGTATTCGGAAAGATAAATAGCCGCAGCGATTCCAAGCGGCACTGAAAAAATGGCAGTGCCAAGTGTGAGATAAAAAGTCCCGACGATGGCAGGCAAAATTCCACCGGCACGCATACCGTCACTTGGAAAACCCGTCAGAAAATTCCACGAGATGGCCGAACCACCCTTTGAGAGAATATAAATGACCGTCGCAACAATCGGAACGACCGTTAAGAAAGCCATGAGCGTTATCAGGCTAAACCCGATGCGCTCGGTGAGATGACGATCGAGAGAAAAGATTCTTTTCATTATGACAAAATCCGTTCTGCGCGCTTTTGAGCGCGGAAGAGCACGGATGAAGCGGTGACGTTAACAGCCAGTGAGATCAGGAACAACACCAGGCCGATGAAAAACAGAACATGATAATGCGTGCTTCCATTCGAGACTTCACCCATTTCGGCGGCGATGGTGGCCGTCATCGTGCGGACGGGAGAAAATAAACTTCCGAGTGAAAGCGCCAGCACCGGAGCATTGCCTGTGACCATCATGACGGTCATCGTCTCACCGATGGCACGACCGATGCCGAGCATCACACCCGTCAGCACGCCGGAACGCGCGGCGGGCAACGTCACACGCCAAATGGTTTGCCAACGCGTAGCGCCCAATGCCCAGGCACCTTCACGATAAGCACGCGGAACAGCGTCCAGTGCATCTTCGGCCACCGAGACAATCGTCGGGACAGCGATGCCGCCGAGGAGGATGGATCCGGTCAGGGCGGTCAGACCCGTGGGCAGGTCCAGAAAGCGGCGGAGAAATGGAGCCAGCACGAGAATCCCAAGAAATCCAAGCACGACCGAAGGAAGTCCGCCAAGCAATTCAACCAATGGCTTGAGAATCTCGCGCATCCAACGCGGCGCAATCTCGGAAATGTAAACGGCTGTGCCGATGCCGAATGGAATGGCGATGAGCGCCGCGCCGATGGTAACGATCAAGGAACCGGTCAGCAATGGCAGGATGCCAAAGTTGTTACCCTCGATCGGATACCAGCGAATGCTGAATAATGCCGAGAGCGGAACTTCGGCGAGGGCAGGCAGTCCTTCACGCAGCAAAAAGAAAAATATGAGCGCAACAAAAACGACGGCGGAATAGCCGGAGGCCTTGATCAATCGAGTAATGATAAATTCGCGCCAGTTGAGAGTCTTTTCCATTTTGCTCCATACGTCATTGCGAACCCCGAAGGTGGTGAAGCAATCTCATCATTCTTGGGGATTGCTTCGCTCGGTCTCGATATAGCGGAAGAACACCGCTTACTCGACCTTCGCTCGCAATGACATTTACTTTATGGGCACAAAGCCCAACTTGCCAACAATAGCCTGCGCTTCGGCGGAAGTCTGAATCCAATCAAGATAATCTTTCACTGCGCCGATCGGATCGCCCGCGGTATACATGTAAAGATCGCGCGCAACCGGATACGTTTTATCATTTACCGTCGCAACGGATGGGAGCACGTAAGGCGCGCCCGCTTCTTTTGCAAGCGCGATGACCTTCAAGTCTTTTGGAACATAACCAAGTCCGTCATATCCAATTGCGTTCGGGTTATCGCGCAGTTCGGCGACGATCCCCTCCGACGATGGCAGGAGCAAGGTATTCATGGTAAACAGGGTTTTGTTATTCGCATCGCCAAGGCGAATAACGTTTTGAAGAAAATAAACATGCGTACCGGAGTTGGTCTCGCGCGAAAGCCGCACGATGGGACGGTTATCGCCACCGAGTTCCTTCCAATTATTAAACTTGCCGCTGTAAATATCCGAGACTTGTTGCAGGGTAAGCTGGCTGATCGGATTCTCGGGATTGACGATCACCGCGATCGCATCGCGCGCCACGACAAATTCCTTCGGATTTATACCTTTGGCTTGAGCCTGTTTTATTTCATCGCTTGAGATCTGACGTGACGCATTGGCGATATCCACCGTGCCGTTGATGAGCGCCGCGATTCCTGTCCCCGACCCGCCGCCGGTCACCGAAATGCGGATGGCTGGCTTCTCGCCCTGATATTGTTCGGCCCAGGCCAGTGCAAGATTGACGATGGTGTCGGAGCCTTTATTTTGAATGTAAGCGGCTGTCTGAGGGGAAGTTGAAGCAGGAGAAGAAGCGGGGCTGCAGGAAACTGCGAACATCAACAAAAGAATAAAAATAGCAACGCGTTTCATTCTTCAAATTATAGTCGAAAAATATGCGGGTAAAAAGGAGTGATGATAAAATCAAGATATGAGCCAGCCTGTCTTCTCGATCCGCGATGTAAATTTTTATTATGGCACATCGCGTGCGCTCTCCGGTATCAAACTGGACATTCAGCCGCGTCAGGTGACTGCGCTGATCGGCCCGTCGGGTTGCGGAAAGTCCACATTCCTGCGCTGCCTCAACCGCATGAATGAAACCATCCCCGGCACGCGCCTCGAAGGCGAAATCCTGCTCAACGGACAGAATATCTACGAGGCAGAGATGGACGTGGTGACTCTTCGTCAGCGCGTGGGCATGGTGTTCCAAAAGCCAAACCCGTTTCCGCAATCCATCTATGACAATGTGGCTTTTGGTCCACGCGTGATGGACATGGACGCGAAAATGGACGAGGTCGTGGAGAAAAGTCTGCGCGCCGCCGCACTGTGGGATGAAGTCAAAGACGATTTGAAATCAGACGCGCTCGGCCTTTCGCTCGGACAACAACAACGTCTGTGCATCGCGCGCGTGGTGGCTGTCCAACCCGAAGTGATCCTGATGGACGAGTCAACATCCGCTCTCGACCCGATTGCAACTTTGCGCGTCGAAGAATTGATCGCTGAGTTGAAAAAAGATTACACCATCGTCATCGTGACGCATAATATGCAACAAGCCGCGCGCGTTTCAGATCACACCGGTCTCTTCTGGCTGGGAGAACTAGTTGAGTTTTCCTCCACCAACGAGATTTTTACAAGGCCGAAACAGGAATTAACGGAAGCTTATATCACCGGAAGAATGGGATAAAAAATCTCCCGCCGATTGGCGGGAGATTTTTTATCCCTACTATTTCCAAAGTGAATCATCTGAACTAGGAATCTCTGTCATCTCGCCAGTGGCAATGAAAACCGTCCGCTCGCAGATATTCGTCACACGATCAGCCACACGCTCAAGATTGTGCGCCACCCATAACAGCCAGTTGGCGCGCTCAATAGACTTCGGGTCTTGAATGACAAACAGCATCAGCTCGTGATAAACCTGATTGTAAAGCCCGTCCACTTCATCGTCCTCGCGCGGAAGCGCACGGGCAGTATCCAGGTCTTCATTGACAAAAGCAGTCAAAGCACGATGCAACATGTCCGCGCCTAATTGTGCCATGCGCGGAATGTCAATCAGCGGCTTGAGCAAGGGCTGGTCGCCCATGCGCAGATTGATATTGGCAATGCCTTTGGCGTAATCGCCCATGCGCTCCAACTCGGAAATGATCTCCATGGTCGAAGCCAGCAGACGCAGATCGTGCGCCATCGGCTGTTGCGTGGCGATCAGGATCATCAATTGATTTTCGATGTCAAAGCGTTTTTTGTTGATTGCTTTGTCGTTCTCCAGGATTTGCTCGGACGCTTTCAGATCGCGCTTCTTCAGCGATTCAACCGAGCCGATGATGGCCTGCTCCACCATCGAGCCGAGCAACAGCACTTCATCTTTAACCTGCTTGATTTCCGTTTCAAAGGTTTTTCTGAGCATAAAGCCTCTCATTCTCCGGGTACGGAGGTATTCTTATTTTATCAGAATTCGTTTTGCGGACGCGCTTTTCATTGTGCCGCCAGCCATTGCAGGATGCGCTGTTCGATCTGGTCGCGGACTTTGCGGGTAACATAAAGTCGCTGCTCTTCTGTGGCACGGGCAGGATCATCGAAGGGCCAATGTTCGTGCCTGCCCATGTTCAGGAACACAGCAGGACAATTTTCCTCCGCATCGGCACAGACAGTGATAACGTGCGCGAAATGCATTTTGCCCAGATAATCCCGCACGCTTTTCGACGACTGCGCACTGATATCCACACCGCACTCCTTTAGCGCTTCCACCACCTCGGGCAGGATGAAGCCTTTTGGCTCGGTTCCGGCGCTGTGGACCTCGAAGCGGTCCCCGGCATGGAGACGCAGAAGCGCCTCCGCCATCTGACTCCGGGCGGAATTTCCCGTACATACAAACAATACCCTTGGTTTATCCACTTGTTTTTCCTTTGCTATCCAAATCGCCCGGTAACATAATCCTCGGTGCGTTTATCCTTCGGATTAGTAAAGATCCTTTGCGTCTCATCGAACTCGATCATGCGTCCAGCGCGGCGATCGTCAATCATCATCATGGCCGTATAGTCCGAGACGCGCGCTGCCTGCTGCATGTTGTGCGTGACAATGATGATGGTGTACTGCTTGACAATGTCGTGCATCAACTCTTCGATGCGGAGAGTCGAGATCGGGTCGAGGGCCGAGGCGGGTTCATCCATAAGAATCACTTCCGGCTCGACGGCTAGCGCACGCGCTATGCACAGACGCTGCTGCTGTCCGCCCGAAAGCGCCAGCGCAGACTTGTGTAATTTATCCTTGACCTCATCCCAGAGTGCGGCTTGTTTAATGGAACCCTCCACGATTTTATCCAGATCGCTTTTCCGGTTCACGCCATACAGCCGCGGGCCATACGCCACATTTTCGTAAATACTTTTCGAGAATGGATTGGGGCGCTGAAAGACCATCCCGATCCGGCGGCGGACATCCACAACGTCAACGCCTTTTGCGTTGATATCCTCCCCGTCCAGCAAAATTTCACCTTCCACGCGCGCATTTAAGGATAGATCGTTCATGCGGTTGAACGAACGAAGCAGAGTGGACTTTCCACATCCTGATGGCCCGATAATGGCCGTAATCTTATTTGACTTCACCGCGAAATTGATCCGGTAGAGCGCGCGGAAATTTCCATAAAAGACGGCTAATTCCTTGACTTCGACTTTATTTATTGTTTCCATAATTCATCCCTGCATCTAGCGCTTGCGGAATTCGACCCACAAACGCGCCAGGATATTGACGAGCAACACAAAAATCATCAGGACCAACGCCACCGCCCACGACTGCTGAACGCGTTCGGGATATGGCTGTTGCGCGTACTTCCACAACGTGAGAGGAAGAGAATCCACCGGCTGGTCAACGATGCGTTGGAGGATCGTTCCAAGAGTTTGTTTCTGTGCAACGCCGCTGGTAATGATCTGTCCGATGTCATAATGTTCGTTACCGAGCGCGGTGAACAGCAACGGCGCGGTCTCACCTGCGGCGCGCGCAACTGCCAGCAAAAAGCCGGTGATAATTCCGTTCAATGCAGCGGGGAATAGAACGCTCAAGGATGTTTTCCATTCGGGTGCACCCAATGCCAGTGAACCTTCACGCAACGTATGCGGAACCAGTTTCAACATTTCCTCAGTCGTACGGAGGATGATAGGTAACATTAGAATCCCCACCGCAACACCTCCGGCAAGGCCGGAAAAATGTCCCATTGGCTTGACTATCACTGCGTATGCAAACAAACCAATCACGATGGAAGGCACACCCGAAAGCACATCTGTGCCAAAACGCAGGGCAATGCCCAAGGTTGTGTTCGGATTGCGCGCCGCATAAAAAGCAGCTAGCACGCCCGGCGGAATTGCAAAGACCGAAGCGAGCAACGTGATGACAATCGTGCCTTCGATGGCGTGTAGAACTCCGCCGCCGTCCATCCCAATCGGGCGCGGCAAATGTATGAAGAAATCCAGGTTGAGTGACGGCGTGCCTTTGTAGATCACATAACCGATGATCCAGAACAATGGGATGAGCGCAAGAACTGTTGTAAGCATCGTCAACGAAAGCATCAAAGCGTTGACCGTTTTGCGGCGCGCCGATAAAGCGGTCTGATTTCTGGCGATCAATTCTTTGAAACGGGTCATACGCGCGCCTCCTGCGGCATGCGCCGCGTCACGCGCCAGACGAGAAAGCGTGCGACGAGATTGAGCAGCAACGTCATCACAAACAATACCAAACCGACTTCGATCAAAGCCTGTGTATGCAAGGGAGTGACCGCTTCTGCAAACTCATTGGCGATGACGCTGGCCATGGTATAACCCGGCCTCAACAAGGACGGTGAGCCTTCAATCGAATTGCCGATGACCATTGTCACAGCCATCGTTTCGCCAAGAGCGCGTCCCAATCCAAGAATGACCGCGCCAAGAATGCCGGATAACCCATAAGGCACGAGAATTTGCGAGATGGTTTCCCAGCGTGTTGCGCCCAGCGCCAAAGCGGCCTCACGTTGACTGGATGGAATTGCCAGCAAAACATCGCGCGTAACGGCTGTGATGGTGGGTATGATCATAATGGTCAGGATGAAGGCCGCACCCAGACGTGAAGCGCCGCTTACAGGAACAGGTCCCGCAAACATAACCCCAATCACGGGGAGTGCGCCGAAAGCATCGAACAACCCCTGACCGACCGGCGCTACGAAGGCCGGCAGGAAAACAAAGATTCCCCATAAGCCATAAACCACGCTTGGGATCGCCGCCAGCAGTTCGACCAGCCAATTTAACGGAAGCCGCAACCATTCCGGGCAAAGATCGGCCAGAAAGACCGCAACGCCAAGACTGATTGGCAAGGCTATGACAATTGCAACCAGTGAAGTCAACAAAGTCCCGTAAATAAAGGGCCAGGCCTGGAACTGGTTATTAACCGGATCCCAACTGGCATCGGATGTCGGAAGAAGAAAGCTCAGGCCGAATTGATGACGTGCATCGGCAGATGAATTCCACAGCATAACGCCGATGGCCAGCACAAGAATCATCAATAAAAAAGATGAGCTGATCAACAATGCCTGCCAGGGAATATCTCCGTAACCGGTGGCGCGGCGTGTCCGACTGAGCCAGTGATCCTTTGGAAGAAGTTTTATATACTTGAGCATTCGTTATCCAGTCTCGCATGCAAAATCACTTCAACCAGAATGAAGTCCCGTCATGCTGGGAGAAGTGATTTTGTTTGCCATATAACAGGAATTGGAGGACCGCGCGCTGAGACGCGGCCCTCCGGGAACTTGGGAGTATTGGTTGATTATGGTTGCATCACGGGCTGGCCGTTGCAGGTCACTTCACTAAGCTTGGCGAGGACACTGGTTCGGACGGCATCCGGAAGAACAGCGTAACCGAGCGCGGCAGCTTGCTTGGAGGCGGTGGGATCGGTAAGAGCCCATTTCAGGAATTCGAGGATCTTGGAGGCTTTGACGCAATCCTTCATGCTGGTCGTGTGCAGGATGATGTAGGTGTAACCAGAGATCGGCCAGGAACCCGCGCTAGGACCATCCACGATCGCAGCGACGAGATGCTTATCGAAAGCATTTCCGAAATCAGACATATCGGCAGCCAGACTCGCGGCATTGGCAGTCACTTGTTTGCCGGATTTGTTGATCATGTCGGCAAAAGGCAAGCTGTTGGAAACGGCATAGGAAATTTCCACATAACCAATCGAGTTCGGGGTATTGATGACGGCTGCAGCTACGCCCGCGTTGCCCTTGCCGCCGATTCCATTGCCAGCCTTGTCCGCAGGCCATTCAACGGATTGAGCAGCGCCAGCAGTCCAATCCTTGCTGAACGAGGTCAGAGCCGCAGTGAAGATATTGGTCGTGCCAGAACCGTCTGAGCGGTGAACAACGGTGATGGGAGCGTTCGGCAGGAAATCCTTAAGGCCGGGGTTGGTATTTACGATTTCGGGATCGTTCCAGGTTTTCACTTTGGCATTGTAGATGTCAACCAAAGTCTGACGATCAAGAATAAGTTTGGGAAGGGGCGCTGCGGCCGGAGTGGCCGCACCGGCAGCAGAAGCCGGGGCGTTGAACTTGATGTTGTAGATCGGAACCACGGCACTAGCGACCATCGGGTACATCTGCAAGTCTTTGCCATCGGTATAGTTCTGATCGCTCAAAGCGGAATCTGAACCAGCAAAATCCACAGTGTTGGCGATAATCGCGGTTTTGCCGCCGCCAGAACCGATGCCCTGGTAGTTGATTACAACAGCCGGATCAACATACTGGAAGGCATACGTCCACTGGGTGTAGAGCGGGTAAGGAAATGTAGCACCTGCGGCGTTAATTTGGACGGAACCAGCAGGAAGCACGGTCGGCTGGGACATATCAGTGGTGGGAGTGATTTCCACAAGCTGGGTCTGCACAACCGTTACCGGTGTGGCGGAGGCGGGCGTGCCACAGGCCGCAAGCAGGGTGCTCATCGCGACCGCAACAAACAAAAACGAACGAACAAATTTAGACATTTCTTTTCTTCTCCTTTTAGTTTTATATACTATGTGATGTTATCAAGAAGCTTTTAAAGGCAATGGAAGGATGGGTTAACATCTTGTTAAATAAACTGCCCGTCATTTCTGACGGACAGTGTCTCCGGAGAGACAAACAGGAGGAGAAGGAACCCCACACCTAGGGTTTTTGTTTTTTCTCTTGCACCGGTAGTTCAAAAAAAGGGATCGGAGTATCGTCATCCCAATTCCAGGCATTGAGATCTGTCAGGGCATGATAAGAAGTCAGGTCCAAATGAAGAGGCGTGATGGACACGCAGCCATCTGCCAGCGCTCCGATGTCCGATCCGCGTTCAACAACGCCGGTCGGCGCATCGCCAGCAATCCAATAGTATGGTTTACCGCGCGGGTCTATGCCTTCATCGAGACGGCTGTGATATACGCGCAATCCCTGACGGGTCACGCGAAAGCCGTGCATCAATTCGCTTGAAACAAGATAAGGCACATTGACGTTCAAAAGAATTTCAGACGGCAAGCCATTTTCGATCACGTGCTGTACCACGCGGCCCGCGGCGTGAGCCGCAAGACTGAAATCAATTGTGCCGACAAATCCATCCGGCACTTCCAACGAGACCGCCACGCCGGGCACACCCGCGATTACAGCTTCCATGGCGGCAGTCACCGTACCTGAGTAAGTTACATCGTGTCCAAGATTTGCGCCAATATTGATTCCGGAAACCACCAGATCAATCTTTTCTTTAAAATACCCAAGCGTAGCAAGGGCTACACAATCCGAAGGCGCGCCGTCGCTGGCGAAAGCCGTTGAACCATCTGTGAGACGATACTCACGCACGCGTAACGCGCGGTCGAGAGTCTTCACATGTCCGCCACCCGACCAGTTGCGGTCAGGAGCCAGAATACTGACCCGTCCAAATTTGCGCATCTCCTGCGCCAAAGCCAACAAGCCCGGTGCAAGCACGCCATCATCGTTGGTAACGAGAATATGTTTATCCATTCACTTCCTTATGATTTATATAATCGCGACGCTTGCGCGAAGCATCCATGCCACACACAACCAGCATTGCGATAAAGGTCAAAGCGATAATGATGATGTCTGAATTCATGAATATCTCCTTTCTCTCCCACCATATCTTAGTACTGACCCTTTAAAAACGGCCTAAGAACCGGTTAACATCTGGTAAACAATATTGTTAAGCAACGGGGATCATAAAGTAAAAAATACTGCCCTTGCCTTCTTCGCTTTCCACCCAAATTTTTCCGTCGTGCGCCTCGACAATATGCCTCGCAATGGACAAGCCCAAGCCTGTTCCGCTTCCCGTGCGCGACCTGTCAACTCGATAGAAACGCTCGAACACGCGCGGGACATCATCCGAAGGAATGCCGATTCCAGTATCCCGGACTCCGAATCGCACCGCCCCCGAAACGGAATCCGCTAAAAGGGCAACTTCACCACCCGGACGCGTGAACTTGACCGCGTTGTGAATCAGATTGACCAGTACCTGTTCCAGCCGCGCTTGATCCGCGCGGACGTTTGGCAAATCATCGTCACACACCATCTGTAAAATTAACCCAGCGCGCTCTGCTTGTAGTTTCATCCGGTCGGCGGCGGACGCCAATAATGTCTTTGGCAAAATTGAGGTGAGATCAAGTGCTACCTGTCCCGATTCTATTTTTGATAGATCCAGCAGCTCCTGCGCCATCTGCGTCAGCGCGTCGACTTCAGTGGCGATGCGGCCCAGAAAACGCGGCCCCGCTTCAGGGTCCGAAAGAGCGCCATCTCGCAGAGTCTCTGTCAGCGCTTTGAGCGAGGCCAGCGGCGTCCGCAGTTCATGTGAAATATTCGAGATGAAGTCGCGGCGCACGGTTTCGAGTCGGCGAACGCGCGTCAGATCCTGAACGAGCAACAGACTTCCGCCCGCGTGTTGATCGGGGATGGCGATCAGTTGCAGGAATTGACGGCGGGCGGGCAACTCGACAGACTCGCTTTGGATTTCATTCGTCTGCTGGCAATGCCGCCAGGCCTCGACAAGTTGGTGATGGCGAATGACCTCGACAACCGTGCGGCCAACCGCATTGGGGCTTTCAAACAGTTTTTCTGCGGCCGGGTTGGCAAATTGAATTTGCCCCCGCACATCAGCGATAAGCACGCCGTCTGTCATTTGCTCGAGCACAGCGGCCAGACGTTTATGTTCAGCGCCCAAAGTTGAAAGTTGAAGATTGAAATTTGAGAGAAAAGATTTAACAGCGTTCGACAAATCTTCGAGTCTGTTCACATCTTCGGGCACAGATTCGATTGTTTTGGCGCGGCGAAGTTCGAGAGCGTATTCATCGAGGCGGCGGCGCAAATTGAAATATTGCCACGCAAACCAGGCGAGGGCAATTAGAGTGAGACCGAAAAGAAGATAAGGAAGCATGATTTTGTTATTACGTAATACATATTACGTAACAGGATCAACCTTCAAAGCGATATCCACCGCCGCGCACGGTAACGATGCGTACCGGGTTGGACGAATCGGCTTCGACTTTTTGGCGCAGCCAGCGCACATGCACATCCACCGTGCGGCTGTCGCCGATGTAGTCCCAGCCCCAAACGCGCTCCAAAATAAATTCGCGCGAGAGCATTTGTCCGCGATGTTCGGCAAGGAAAAGGAGCAGTTCGTATTCTTTCGGTTTAAGCCGTAGGGGTTTCAAGCTGCGCGTTACCTCACATCGCATTTGATCGATGACCAGATCGCCTAACTCAAGTTTGGTGGCGTTATGGCGATATGTATGTGAACCCAACTCATCGTGCATGTACCTCGCGCGGCGGAGCAGCGCCTTGACCCGCGTCAATAAATCAAAAATGCTGAAAGGTTTGATTAAATAATCATCCGCCCATACTTTCAGGTCAATCATTGCGTCAACCTTGGTATTCTCAGCGGCAAGCAGAAGAACCGGAGCGATTGTTTCCTGCCGCAGTATCTCGCACACT